>VOFH01000373.1_pt1 | contig 227723 bp, 246 predicted proteins | sample 5384091 | NCBI WGS metagenome assembly VOFH01 (sample SAMN12384727, study PRJNA508395) | human gut metagenome | isolation source: healthy gut G | host: Homo sapiens | reverse complement strand
TTGATTTGTTTGTGTTTGTTTTATAATGTTTTGTACTTGAAATTCCTGAAAACGACTTCGCCATAGCCCGCCGCGTAGATTCCCGGCCGCAGGCTCAGGAACTCTCCGGCCATGTTGTGGTGATAGCCCGAGGTTTCGCCCAGCTTTTGTCTGCCTTTCGTCCAATTCCGTCCGTCGGGACTGTACCAGAACGAGACGACGTGCCGGTCGTTCCGCAACCGGAACCAGACGTGCCGGGGAAGCTGCACGTCGAACGACTCGGCCCTGCCGAGCACGTGGATTGCCAGGCGTCCTTTGTCCAGGCCGATTCCGGTATAGAGTTTCGGATTGTAAAAGAGCACCAATCCGGCGACTGCTTCCGGCGCGCATTCCGCTTCGACCTCCATTTCATAGGCATGATCTCCGGTAACGAACAGCATCGGACAGGCGTCGGACGGGTCGTTGCCGCGGGCCTGCATCACGAGGGTACGGTTCTCTCGGCGCGCCCGCTGCGGGTCGTATTCCCCGGCGAACTGCCATTGCGTTCCGGTCCGGTCGGTCGAGAAATCGTCCGAGAAAGAAGCGGCGGTTTCCTGTTTCGCCGGCTGTTTTTTCGCAGGACGGGCAACCGCGGCGGGCCAGCCGTCTTCGGTCATGGCGACGGGTTCGATCAGCGTTTGCCTACCCAACGTGTAGAATCCCCGTTCATAGGCGTGGTAAACGACGTACCACTGTCCGTCGGGGGTGTCGATCAGCGTCCCGTGTCCTTTCGAACACCAGCGCTCGTCCGGGGAGTAGGTATGTACCAGCGGATTGTACGGGCTGTTTTCCCACGGGCCGGTCAGGCGCTCGGCCCGCGCGACGACGACCATGTGGCTGGTCGGCGGCCCGGCCGTTCCTCCCTCGGCCGTCAGCATATAGTAGTATTTTCCTATTTTTCGGATTTTGGGCCCTTCGAGGCAGAATCCTTCTACGTCCCACTCCTTCGGAAATTCCCATCCGTCGTAAACTTTTCGTGCGGGGCCGGTCGCCGAAAGCCCGTCGGCGGCCAGCGGAACCAGGTAGCCGTTGCTCATCAGCAGGTAGCGGTTTCCCTCCGCATCGACCGCGTGTCCCGGATCGATCCCGCCGATCTGCAAGTCGACCGGTTCGCTCCACGGCCCTTCCGTCGAGCCCATACGACCATGTTGGTCGTATGGGCCGGAGTGACCACCGGAAAATAGATGTACCACCGGCCGTTGTGTTTGACGATATCCGGGGCGTATACCGATCCCACGTACCGGTGCAACGCATTGACCAGCGGTTCCCAGCGCACCAGGTCTTTCGATCGGTAGATCAGCAGGCCCGGCGCGTATTCGAACGAAGAATGCACCATATAATAGGTATCTCCGTCTCGGGTGATCGAAGGGTCGGGGCGGTCTCCCGCCAGCATCAGCCGTTCGGAATTTACGCCGCGTTCGGCCGCTTTTTCGGCGACGGCGGCGTTCGAAGACAGCAGCAGACTCAGGACGAGCAGCGGGAACAGTTTGCGCATGAGCGTAAAATTTTAGGGAAAAGCGACTTCTTTTTTACGGGCCGCCCGCAAAAAAGACAAACAAATTTAATAAAATTTGTCCGGAATCCGTCAGATTTTTTCGGTAAGTTTCTGGACGACGCGGAAATTGTTGAAAAATTCCTTGGCGAAGACGCGGATTACATTGTAGGCCGGGGATAGCCAGTAACATACCCAGCACGCCGGCCAGCGATCCGGCGATCAGGATTACCAGGAAGATCTCCAGCGGGTGCGCTTTGGCCCGGTTCGAATAGAGTACCGGCTGGAGGACGAAGTTGTCCACGCCCTGCGCGAACAGGATCGTCCCGGCGATCCGCAGCGCCATACCGCCGGTCGAGACGTCGCCTTGCATACCGGTGACGCCGATGAAAATGCCGATCGCGATACCGATCGTGGGACCGACGTACGGGATCACGTTCAGCACGCCGACGATCAGCCCGATCACCAACGCGTTGTGCGGCGAAAGACCCCAGATCAGCAGGCCGATCGAGACGATCACGGTCATCAGTGCCGATTCGGTAACGATTCCGGTGAAGTAGCGCACCAACAGGTTGGTTACCGAGTCGAGCGCCCGAGAAATGTTCGCTTCGTATTTTTTCGGGAACATGATGATGACCATGTCGTAAAACAGACTGCTTTCCTTCAGGAAAAAGAAAGTGATGAACGAGATCGAGAAGGCCGCGATGACCGCGTTGCCGACCGTGTTGACGATCGATGCGAGCAGGTTGTTGATCAGGTTGATGTTCAGCAGCGGCTTGATCTGCTCGGTGATGGCCTGGATGATCGAGAATTCGTCGTCCCGGATGGCGAACGTTTGTTTGATGAAATGTTCGAGCGACATCAGCGGCTCGTGGAAATAGCCGATGAGCTGCGGGATGTCGAGCGATGAAAATTCATTGATCTTCTGGAAAACGATCGGGACGAACAGCCCGAACAGTCCGACGATGACGATCCAGATCATGAGCAGCGTGCACAAGGCGGCCAGCCAGCGGGGAACGCGCAGCCGCCGCGTCTTGCCGATGTGCAGCCTGCTGAGCAGGTCGGTCAGCGGCTTGCCGATCATCGCCAGCACCGCCGCCGTCAGGATATACGCGACCACGTTGCTGAAGTACCACACGAGGAACAGAACCACTGCCGTGATGCCCCCTGCAACGATATACCGGTATATTTTAGACATCTTTATAAATTAGGTCTCAAGAGTAGGAATGTCTTTACTTCTTTTTTTGGGGAGCGGATTCCGGCATAACCCGGCCGAAACTACTGCTTTTTCAGCCGCGCGATCAGCGTTTGCGTACCGACCACCTTGTCGCCGAGCTTGACCCGGATGTCGGCGTCCAGCGGCAGAAACAGATCGACCCGCGAGCCGAACTTGATGAATCCGCACTGCGAATTTTGTTCGACGCGGTGCCCTACGCGGGCGTAAGAGACGATCCGTCGGGCCACCATACCGGCGATCTGGCGGAACATGATTTTTTGTCCTCCCATGTCCACGACCGTCGTCGTCCGTTCGTTGTCTTCCGACGATTTCGGGTGCCACGCCACCAGGAACAGCCCGTGGTGGTGCCGGAAGTAATCGACCGTTCCCGAAACCGGGAACCAGTTGATGTGCACGTTCCAGATCGACATGAAGACCGATACCACGATCCGGTTGTCCTTGAAATATTCCTTTTCTTCGACCTCCTCGAGCGCGACGATCGTTCCGTCCGCCGGCGAATACACGGCTCCGTCGTCCTGCAACAGCGGCCGCGACGGGCTTCGGAAAAAGGAGGTGATGAACAGTACGCCGATCCATGCCGTCACGGATACGATCCATGCCGCCGCTGTCGGCAACAACCAAAAAGAAAGTACGGCAAGAACGATTGCCAGAGCCGCGGCGCACAGGATGATCGGAGCTCCCTCCTTATGGATTTTCATACTATCTCAGATTGGGTTTCAGAGCGTAAATATAATGCTAAAATAGGTGTAAACAAAAGGCAATGCCAAAATCAGCGCGTCGAAGCGATCCAGGAAGCCTCCGTGTCCCGGAAGAATGTTCCCGGAGTCTTTGATTCCGACCGAACGTTTGAACATGGATTCGACCAGGTCGCCGAAAACCCCGGTAACGGCGACGATTCCCCCGGCCCCGGCCCATGCCGGAACCGAAGCGTCCTGCCACAGCGCGACCAGCATACCCACGCCCACGGCGCAGGCTACCCCGCCGAAGAATCCTTCCCACGATTTGTTCGGGGAGATGCGCTCGAACAGTTTGCGCCGTCCGAACGCCACGCCGAACAGGTAAGCGCCCACGTCGTTGGCCCAGACGATAAACAGGATGCTCAGCAGGACGGCCGGCGAATAGTCGATCGCTGCGCCGCGGACGGCGACCGGAAGGGTCACGAACAGCGCCATCGGTACCGCCGCATAGACGATCCCTGCGATTTCCCATGCGATGTTCGTCAACGGCGACGGCTGTTTGCGATAGAGTTCGGCGATGAACAGGACGAAGACCGCCGGAAGCGCCGCTGCGAGGCAGACCGGCGCAAGCGTGCCCGTTTTTATCAGGAAAGCGAGAACGACGATCGCCGCTCCGACGACGATCGGATATGTCGTGAGCGGCCGCGCGCCGGTAAGCCGCCCGATTCGGTAAAATTCACGCATGATTCCGGCCGTGAGAAATACGCCCAATGCAAGCATACTGTACGGCGACCACAGCACCGTTCCCAGTACGACAATCAGCAGCGCGATGCCGCTCAGCGTCCGGACATACAGCGTTTTATTCAGCAGACGGCTCACTGTTCAACGGTTCTTCGATTTTGACTTCCAGTTCTTTGCGGATTTCGCCTTTGCGTTTGCCGAATATCTTTTCGAGGTCTTCTGCGAAAATGACTTCCCGTTCGAGCAGCAGTTCGGCCAACTGGGTCAGCCCGGCGCGGTGTTTTTCGAGCGTTTCCAGCGAACGCTGGAAGGCTCCGTCGATCAGCTTCTTCACTTCGGCGTCGATCTCCTGCGCCGTCCGTTCGCTGTACGGTTTGGTCAGCGCCATGTCGTTCTGTCCGGTCGAATCGTAGAAGCTCAGGTTCCCCACTTCGCTGCTCATTCCGTAGTAAGCGACCATTGCGTAAGCCTGTTTGGTCACGCGTTCGAGGTCGTTCAGCGCCCCGGTGGATACTTTGCCGAAGTTCAGCAGCTCCGATGCGCGCCCGCCGAGGATGGCGGCCATCTCGTCGAGCATTTGCTCCTTCGTGGTGATCTGGCGCTCTTCGGGCAGATACCAAGCCGCGCCCAGCGCTTTGCCGCGCGGGATGATCGTTACCTTGATCAGCGGGTTGGCGTGTTCGAGTACCCAGCTTACTGTGGCGTGCCCCGCTTCGTGATAGGCGATCGTCCGTTTTTCGGACGGAATGATGATCTTGTTCTTGCGTTCCAAGCCGCCGATGATCCGGTCGATGGCGCTGAGGAAATCCTCCTTCTCGACCTGTTTCTTATTGTTGCGGGCGGCGATCAGGGCCGCCTCGTTGCAGACGTTGGCGATGTCGGCGCCCGAGAATCCCGGAGTTTGGCGGGCCAGGAAGTCGCGGTCGAGCTTCGGATCGAGCTTCAGGTTTTTCAGGTGCACGTCGAAAATTTCACGGCGCTCTTTCAGGTCGGGCAGTTCGACGTTGATCTGGCGGTCGAAGCGTCCGGCCCGCAGCAGCGCTTTGTCGAGGATGTCGGCCCGGTTCGTGGCGGCCAGCACGATCACGCCGGCGTTCGTTCCGAAACCGTCCATCTCGGTCAGCAACTGGTTCAGCGTATTTTCTCGCTCGTCGTTCGACGAATAGCCGACGTTCTTGCTGCGCGCCCGCCCGATCGCGTCGATCTCGTCGATGAAGACGATGCAGGGCGCTTTTTCTTTTGCCTGCCGGAACAGGTCGCGCACCCGCGACGCGCCGACGCCGACGAACATCTCGACGAAGTCGGAACCGCTGATCGAAAAGAACGGCACGTTCGCCTCTCCGGCCACGGCTTTCGCCAACAGCGTCTTACCGGTTCCCGGAGGGCCTACGAGCAGGGCGCCTTTCGAATTTTGCCGCCCAAGTCGCTGTACTTGCCCGGGTTTTTCAGGAAATCGACGATTTCCATGATTTCCACTTTAGCTTCTTCGAGTCCGGCGACGTCCTTGAACGTGATGTTGACGTTCGCATCCTTGTCGAACATCTGCGCTTTGGCCTTGCCGACGCTGAAGATCCCGCCGCCGCCGCCATTGTTGCCGCGCGACATGCCCCGCCACAGGAACCACCAGATTCCGACGAGGATCAGGATCGGGAAGATCAGCGTAAATGCATCTCCCCAGATGTTGCGGCGCGTTTCGAAACTGAGCGGAACTTCTTGATCGTATTCGGTTTGCGCGTTTTCCAGGTTGTGTTGGAAATAGTCGAGCGACCCGATATTGAACGAGAACTGGGGCCCTTGTTCGGTGATCCCTTTGTACTCTTTCCGGTCGGAGTAGGACGCGACCTTGTCGGGTTTCAGGTAGACCTCGGCCGTCTCTTTGTTCACGACGACGATTTTTTGCAGGTCTCCCTTTTCGATCATCTCCTTCACGCCGTCCCATGTGGTCGTGTGCGTCACTTTCTCGTTACCCAGCAGTCCCCACGAGAGGATCACCACGGCCAGGATCATCCAAACCCAGTAGATGTTGAATTTCGGACGTTTGCCCCCCAACTGGGGCATATTGTTGTTATGATTCGGTTTCATGTTTGTTATGTGATGCTTTTATCCAAAAAATCAACGGTCGGCCCGTTGCGATATTGTCTTACGCTTCGGATTCGTAGCGGGTCGCCGGAGCGTCGGCCCAGAGTTGTTCGAGTTTGTAAAAATCGCGCAACTCGGTCTGAAAAAATGTGCACCAGCACGTCCCCGTAATCCATTACGACCCATACGCTGTTGGTGATTCCTTCGACGCGCCATACTTTTTCGCCCAGATCGGCCAGCGTTTTCTCTTCGATTCCCCGGGCGATGGCCTCGACCTGCGTAGTCGAGTCGGCGTTGCAGATAACGAAAGCGGGACATACAGCCCCGTCGAAACCGCTCAGATCCAGCGATATGATGTTTTTTCCTTTTTTGTCCTGTATAGCCTCTGCGATTGTATCGATCAGTTTACTCATAGGTTTTTACTTCATTTTAAGGAGGTAAAGATACGAAAAAGTTATAAATTCAAAATTTTTTGCCCGTAGTTATACGGATAACTTCGGAGGGGCGTTCAGGCGCCCTTCCGGAAAACTGCAAATATCCTGCAAAAGATAAAACGGATCAGTTCCGCGCGACGTTCATGACCGATTCTTTCAGCGCGTCGATCAGCGACCGTTTGACGTAGGTGCGGCGAACCGCAATCGTGATTTTGCGCGATGCGGCCCCTTTGGCCAGCGTTTTGACCTGTGGACGGTGTTTTTCGTCGATGTAGTCGGCGACCATTTCCGGAATGATCGTTATCAGGTTCGGGGTGTTGTCCACGATCCGCATCAGGGTTTCGAGCGATCCGCTTTCGAAAGAGTACTGCCGGGCGATGTTTTTCTGGGCTTGGCACAGTTCGATCACCTGGTCGCGCAGGCAGTTCCCTTCCGACAGTAGCAGCAAATGGCGCACGTCGATATCTTCGATACGGATGTTGCTGCGCTGGCAGAGCGGGTGGTCGGTCGACACGTAGGCGAAGAAACGGTCGTTGAAAAGTTCTTCTTCGCGGATGCCTTCGGGCGAAGTGCCCCCGGCCATGATTGCGGCGTCGAGCATGTCGCGGTCGAGCGCGCGGATGATGTCGCCGGTCATCATTTCCCGGATCTGCAGTTCGACCTTCGGGCATTTGCGGACGAAATCCGAATGAAACGGTGCAGTAGATAAGGAGCGATCGTCGGAATGACCCCGAGCCGCAGCGTTCCCGAAATTTCGTTTTGCAGGTCGGATACGACTTCCCGCACCATGGCGAAAGCCTGTACCGCCTCTTTTGCCTGGCGGATGACCGCCAGGCCCGCGTCCGTCGGCAATACCGGTTTTTTGCTGCGGTCGAGCACGATGACGCCCAGTTCTTCCTCGAGGTTTTTCACCTGCATACTCAGCGAAGGCTGCGTCACGAAACATTTTTCGGCCGCCAGCGAGAAACTGCCGTAGTTGGCTACGGCCAGCAGGTATTCCAGTTGGATGATGGTCATATCAGCAGTGTTGATGTCGGACTGCAAATATTATAAAAAAATGATAACTTCCAACTTTCCGGATTTTTTTAACGGCGGTCGGCCGGTTTGATTATTAGATCGTTCTGGCGTACGATTTTCCCTGCCAACTGTCCCGTTCCTCGAGGCGGCGTTCCAGTTCGGCCCACAGTTGTTCATTACGGATCAGTCCCCAGGCCGGGCCTGCATGGAAGCGCGGCGGCGCCTCGCCGGCGAAACGTTCGACGACCAGGTCGGGACGCAGCCGTTCGAGGATGCCGATGAAAAAGTCGATATACTCTTCTTTGCCGAAAAAGCGGAAATCCTCCGGGTGCCGTGCGTACTGCTCGGCCATCGGCGTCTCTTTGAATAACTGCAACTGGTGGAATTTGACGGTGTCGAGCGGCAGCGCGTTGATCCGTTCGGTCTGTTCGGTCATCATCCCCCGGGTTTCGCCGGGCAGTCCGAGGATGAAATGCGCCCGGTATGGATGCCGCGCGCCGCCGTCGCCTCCACGGCCCGCTGCGCGCAGGCGAAGTCGTGTCCGCGGTTGATGGCCTGCAGCGTGCGGTCGTAGCACGACTCGATGCCGTATTCGATCACGACGTAGTGGGATTCGGCGAGCCGGGCGAAGTAGTCGAGTTTGCGTTCGTCGATGCAGTCCGGGCGCGTGCCGACGATGATCCCGGCTACCTGCGGCACTTCGAATGCCTGCGAAAAAACGGTTTCGAGCCTCTCCAGAGACGCATACGTATTCGAAAAGGACTGGAAGTAGGCCAGGTATTTTTCCGCGGTGCGGTAGCGGCGGCGGTGGAATTCGATTCCCTCTTCCAACTGCTGCCGGACGTTTTTCTGCGGCGTGCAATAGGACGGAGAGAAAGCCGAGTTGTTGCAGAACGTGCATCCGCCGGTCGAGACCGTGCCGTCGCGGTTCGGGCAGGAGAATCCGGCATTGACCGACAATTTTTGCACGCGGGTGCCGAACAGTCGCCGGAAGTATCCGGAATAGCTGTTGTAACGTCTCGCATCCCCCCAGGGATAGGTGCTGCCGGTACCGGATGGCGGTTTTGTTTCAGGGCGTTTCATGGATTCTAAAAGTTTGCTGCGGGGCGGCCGAAAACGGTCGGTAGCACTCCGCGAAGCGCGGCGGACGCGAATTCCCCGTTGTCGAACGGCGGTCCGCGACCGGTTTACCCTTCGGCCGTTCAGTGGTTGCGCAGCGCTTCGATAAAGCCGGGAAACTGCGTCCAGAGGTGTTCGGTCTGTAGCCACAGTTCGCGGGCGAGAGTCTGGCGCAGCGGCTTTTCGCTCTCGATGTCGGCCAAGTATTCCGGAGTCACTTCGTGGACGTTCGACGTGAACTCGGCGTAAAATACCGGAAAACTTTTTTTGAAGTGAATCAATTCGCCGGCGGGGAGGCTGCCCGTCTGCCGGAATTCGCTCCAGAGCTTCAGGATCTCTTTTTCCGGATATTTGTCGCTGATGTCGTTGACGATTTCGTCGAAAAGTTCGTAGTCTTCGAGCGCCAGGTAGCAAAATGCCAGCGGCTTGGTAGTTTCGAGGTGGTCTTCCGGGTCCATGTCGAGCAGCATCTCCATCATTCCCGCCGCCATTTCGAAGTCGCCGACCAGGAAATGGTCGATCGCCGACCGTTTCAGCAGTTCCAGCACGGATTGGTTCTCCTCTTCTTCCCAGTCCAGCTGCACTTCGTCTTCGTCGGGGATCAGATCCATCAGCTTCTTGACGCCTTCGTACCGCAGGTTGCAGGCCTGTTCCACGTCGCCCTGCCGTTCACAGGTTCTGGACCTGGCCAGAATGGCCGCGAAATCGTAAGCGGCGTCCGTTCCGTGAATCGGATATGAGATGACGTAAGTGTTTTCGGCCGTCGGGACAAACTGGGGTGTATTAGCCATTTAGATAAAGATTAAACGAAAAGGGTCTGCACTGTAAACCGCTGCAAAGGTACGATTTTTTGGAAAACGGCAACAAAGTCCCGAACATTATTTGACGGAAAACGGCATTTGCCGCCGCCGTTTTTTGCCGTTTGATGCGTCCGTCCGATTTAATGCATGTTAATATGTTGATAATTAATATACTGTCATCGAAAAGTCCGGCGCTTTGCAATATGGATAAGGGATCGGTTGTTCATCGTACCGGAAAAAATCTTATTTTTGCATACGCATAGCGGTCTGCCGTACAGACCGCCGACCGAACCGCCGCGCCATGAGTCTTACCGACATCAACAACGAATCCAGGTACCTGATCTCGACCGAAGAGGACGAGCTCTGGGGGCTCGTCGTGACCAGCGTGGGTAGCCAGACGATCTCCGCGAAAGAGAATTACCCTCCGTCGAGCCATCCGCAGGGCTATTTTTTCAATGTGGACGAAGGCCGGGTGCTGAGCGAATACCAATTGTTGTATATCACCGACGGCCAAGGTATTTTTACGTACGGCGATTCGCGCGAGTCGCAGCGATTACCGAAGGAAAGGTGTTTTTTCTTTTCCCCGGCGTATGGCATACGTACCGGCCTTTCGCCAATACCGGTTGGAAAGAGTACTGGATCGGGTTCAAAGGGGAGGTGATCGACCGGATCGTCGGCGAAGGCTTCTTCGTGAACCAGGCCCCGGTGTTCAATATCGGACTCAACGAGCGTATTGTCGACCTGTATATCAAGGCTTTCGATATCGCGAACGAGGAACGTTCCGGGTTTCAGCAAGCGTTGGGCGGGATCGTGATGCACCTGCTCGGGTTGATGTATTACCGTCACCGCACCCGCGATTTCGTCGACGAGAACATGATCAACAAAATGAACAAGGCGAAGGTGATCATGCGCGAGGGCGTTTACGAAAACCTGTCGGCCAAGGAAGTGGCCGACAGGTTGCATATCGGCTATTCGGGTTTCCGCAAAGCGTTCAAGGAGTTTACCGGAACCTCGCCGGCCCAATATATGCAGGGAGTTGAAACTGAACGAGGCGAAGCTGCTGCTCACCACGACCACGCGTCCGGTGAAGGAAATCTCGTACAGTCTGAAGTACGAGAATCCGGAATATTTTTCGATGTTCTTCAAACGGCGGACTTCGATGACGCCCGTCGAGTACCGCAACATCGGGAGCCCGGCGAAGGACGAGGAGGAGCGCATGCCGGAATAATTCGAGTACTAAAGGATTAAAGGAGAGTAAGCAATTTTACGAATCTATGGAAAACAGGAACGAAAAGGTAGAAATCATACAGATTAATATTTCCGGGGAGGACAAGCCGGGGCTGACTTCTTCGCTGACCGATATTTTGGCGCGCTACGATGCGACGATCCTGGATATCGGGCAGGCCAATATCCACCAGACCCTGTCGATGGGCATCCTGTTCAAGACCGATTCCCAGCGGGCCGGCGACATCATGAAGGACTTGCTGTTCAAGGCCTACGAATTGGGCATTCAGGTGCGTTTCAAGCCGATTACCGCCGAACAGTACGAAAACTGGGTGGGAATGCAGGGGAAAAACCGTTACATCATCACGGTGCTCGGCCGTAAGTTGAGCGCGCAGCAGATCGCGGCGGTCACGAACGTGGTGGCCGGGCAGGGATTGAACATCGATTCGATCCTGCGGCTCACGGGGCGTATCCCGTTGGATGTCGATGCGCGCGCTCCAAAATCGTGCATCGAACTGTCGGTGCGCGGTACGCCGCGCGACCGCGAGGGGATGCAGTCCGAATTCATGCGGCTTTCGACCGAAATGGGGATGGATATTTCGTTTCAGGCCGATAATATGTTCCGCCGGACGCGCCGGCTGATCTGTTTCGATATGGATTCGACGTTGATCGAAACCGAAGTGATCGACGAATTGGCCGAGCGCGCCGGGGTCGGAGAGCAGGTACGCGCGATCACCGAAAGCGCGATGCGCGGCGAGATCGATTTCACGGAGAGTTTCCGGCGCCGGGTGGCCATGCTCAAAGGGCTGGACGAGTCGGTGCTCGCCGACATTGCGGACCACCTGCCCTATACCGAGGGGCTCGACCGGTTGATGCATATCCTCAAGCGCATCGGGTTCAAAACGGCGATTCTGTCCGGCGGGTTCACCTATTTCGGCAATTATTTGCGGCAGAAATTCGGGTTCGATTACGTGTACGCCAACGAACTGGAGATCATTGACGGTAAGTTGACCGGCCGTTACCTCGGCGACATCGTCGATGGCAAGCGCAAAGCCGAATTGTTGAAACTGATCTCGCAAGTCGAAAACGTGGACATTGAGCAGACGATCGCCGTCGGCGACGGAGCCAACGACCTGCCGATGCTCAGCGTGGCCGGGCTCGGTATCGCATTCCCACGCGAAACCGAAAGTAAAAGCCACGGCCGGACAGTCGCTGTCGACGATCGGGCTGGACGGCATTCTCTATTTCCTCGGTTACAAAGATTCTTATCTGGACGACAAACGGTTTGTGTGACGGGTTCCCGACAGGGGGGAACGTTCCGTTGTTTTCGACGGGTCGCGTGGCCGGATCGGCGACGGGAAGATGCGCTGTGCGTGGCCGGGCGGAGCCTTATCCGGCGCAAAACTTTGTAAACTTGAAAACTTTTTTTGTTTATTAGTTTTATTTCGTATCTTTGGAACCGGATTGTTAAGGTATTGCCATGTTGCTAAAAGATAGAATCGTAGCGGAGTCGACGAATCTGTTTGTCCGTAACGGCGTGAAGTCGGTCCGGATGGACGATATCGCGTCCCGCCTGGGCGTCTCTAAGCGGACGATTTACGAATTGTTCGGCGACCGGGAGTCGCTGATCGTCGAATGCGTGCGGCATTTTTATGCGTCGCAGGACGAAAAACACGACCGGCGTGTCGCATCGGCCCGCAACGTCATCGAGGAGTTTATCCTGCTACTGGAAGATTGGGAAAACATGATGATGACCAACATCAATTTCATGAGCGATCTGAAACGGTTCTATCCCGCCGTCTTCGAGCGGGTCTATTCCGAGATTCGCCAGCGCGGGCAGGAGCGACTGAAAGGATCCCTGAAGAAGGGGATCGACGAAGGGTTGTTTTTCCCGGAGCTCAACCTCGACTTTACGGCCGTCGCGCTGATGGCCTCGATCAATACCATTTTCGCTTCGCCTTCGGTGTACGACGAGGTGCACGTGTCGGTGTCCGATGCCTTTAAGTACATCACGATGTGTTTTTTCAGAGGCATCTCGACCAAAGAGGGGATTCACATCATCGACGATACGTTCCGGAAGCATTTTCCCGGCGGCCTTTTCGGGCAGAACAAAGTTCGGGCGTAAGACGGAGTCGACCTCGATTGTATATAATCCGGGGGGTGGCCCGCTCAGACGCCGAGGATGAAAATCGCGGGGCGTTTGTGAATATCGGGCGTTTTCGCCTTCCAGTCGCGGATTTGCGCGGTGCGGATGAGTTGATCGGGCTGCAGGATATCCGCCGCGACCGTCAGCAGCGTATTCCCGTTGCATTCCTTCAGAAAATCTTCGAAAAGTTTCAGGTTGCGGTAAGGCGTTTCGATAAAGATCTGCGACTGGCGCTCAGTTTGCGCCCGTTTTTCGAAATGCCGGATCGCCCGGCCGCGTTCGGGTTGTTTGACCGGCAGGTAGCCGTTGAAAGCGAACGACTGCCCGTTCAGCCCGGAGGCCATCAGCGCCAGCAAGATCGACGACGGGCCGACCAGCGGAACCACTTCCACGCCGTGCAGGTGCGCAAGCGCCGCCAGGTCCGCGCCCGGGTCGGCTACGCCGGGCAGGCCCGCTTCCGAGATCACGCCGGCGTCCGTTCCGGCGAGCACCGGGGTCAGCAGTTCGGCCACCGCTTCCGGCGTCGAGTGTTCGTTCAGTTCGGCGAAACGCAGCGAGTCGATCGGCTGTTGTATGCCGGCGCGGCTCAGAAAACGGCGGGCCGAACGGGTGTTTTCGACGATGAAGTATTCCAGGCGGTCGATTACGGTTCGATTGTATTGCGGCAGCACATCCCATACCGGCGTATCGCCGATCGGGGTCGGCAGCATGTAGATTTTCCCCTTTCCCATTACTCTTTGGTGTAGATCCGTTTGACGCGGGTCGAAATACCCGTCATGATTTCGTAGGGGATGGTTCCCAGTACGTCGGCCATTTCGCCGACCGGCGCTCCTTCGCCGAAGACCGTGACCGTGTCGCCCTCGTGCGCGTCGATGCCGGTGATGTCGATCATGCAGGTGTCCATGCAGATATTTCCGATGATCGGGGCTTTCCGGCCGTTGACGATGAAGCTCCATTTTCCGCAGCTAAGCCGGCGGTTCAGGCCGTCGGCATAGCCGATCGGGACGGTCGCTGTACGCACGGGATGCTCTGCGACGATTCCGTGGCGGCCGTAGCCGACCGTATCGCCGACCGGAACCTCTTTGATCTGGACGATGCGGCTTTTGAGCGCGCTGACCGGCAGCAGGTGCTCCTGGTGGGCGACGCTGATGCCGTACAGTCCGATGCCGAGCCGTACCATGTCGAACTGCGCTTCCGGGAAGCGCTCGATCCCGGCGCTGTTGTCGACGTGCCGCAGGATGTGCCGCTGCGGGAAGGCGGCGACCAGCCGGTCGCTCAATTCGCGGAACAGGGCGATCTGGCCGCGCGTGAAGTCGTCGTGCCGGGCTTCGTCGCTACCGGCTAAGTGCGTGAAGATCGTGCGGATGTAGAGTTCCGGGATCGTTTTCAGCGCGTCGATCAGCGGGTCGATGTCCTGCCGTTCGAATCCGAGGCGGTGCATGCCGGTGTCGAGCTTGATGTGGATCGGATAGTCGGTTTCTCCGTTCCGGCGTACCGTTTCGGCGAACGACTGCAACGACGATCGGCTGTAAATCTCCGGTTCGAGCCGGTAGTCGAGCATCAAGTCGAAGCTGTCGAATCGGCGTTCAGCACGACGATCGGCATCGTGATGCCGGCCTCGCGCAGTGCGACGCCTTCGTCGGCGAACGCGACGGCCAGGAAGCCGACGCCCTGCTGTTCGAGCATGTTGGCGACTTCGAAAGTGCCGTTGCCGTAGCCGGATGCCTTGACCATCGCCATCACTTGTTCTCCTTCGCGCAGCAGGCTGCGGAAGTAGTTCAGGTTGTGGATCATGTGGTCGAGGTTGACTTCCAGCACGGTCGTATGTATCTTGTCTTCGAGGATGTGTCCGATCCGTTCGAACTGGAAGCGGCGTCCTCCTTTCAGCAGGATGCTTTTTTTTCGAAAAGCGCGACCGGTTGACGCCCCGCAGGAAATTTTCGGTGGTCAGGTAGAACTCCTTGCGGCAGTCGAATGCCCCCGCATGTTTGAAAATCTCTTCGCCGATACCGATCAGTTCGGTCACTCCGTTCGCCTTCAGCAGTTCGGCCACTCCGGCGTACAGCCGGTCGGGTTTCAGACCGCTCTGGTCGATGTCGGACAGGATCAGCGTTTTTTCGCGGTGGCCGGCTACCGACGACAGGTATTCCAGCGCGATGCCCAGCGAGTTGATGTCCGAATTGTAGCTGTCGTTGACGATTTTGCAGCCGTTGATGCCGTCTTTGAGTTCTAGCCGCATCGCTACGTTTTGCAGCGAGCGGAGTCCGCCCCGGACTTGCGACATGTCGTACCCCATTACTCCGTACAGGGTCAGCGCTTCGGCCGCGTTTTCGCGCGAGGCGGCATCAGGGTAGGGCAGTCCGTTCAGGTCGCAGCGGCTCGCGTCGACGGCGATCAACTGCCGGTCGGGATAGCGGGCCGGAACGAGGCGCCGCAACAGCGGGTCGCCGGCATTGTAGATAATCGTCGGCGTGTGGGCGAATAGGTTCAGTTTCTCTTCGGCCTTTTCTTCCGGCGTGTCGAAATTCTCCTGATGGGCGTCGCCGATGTTCGTGATGATGCCGATGTCGGGACGGACGATCCGTTCGAGCGACTGCATCTCGCCCTTGCGGGAGATACCCGCTTCGATCACGGCGATCTGCTCGTCGCCCGCGGTCATCAGCAGCGACAGCGGTACGCCGATCTGCGAGTTGTAGCTTTTCGGACTGCGGAACAGTTTTACGCCCGGCGGGCAGAGCTGGGCGATCCATTCTTTGGTGACAGTCTTGCCGTTGCTGCCGGTGATGGCCACCACTTTGCCGCGGATGCGGTCGCGGAAGCAGGCCGCAAGCCGCTGCAACGCCGCTACCGAATCGTCGCAGCGGACGAATCCGGCTTCCGGGTAGCGCCGGGCGTCGACGGCGCCGTCGACGATGAAGGCGCGCACTCCCTTGCGGTATAACGGTTCGATGTAGTCGTGTCCGTCTCGGTTCGTTCCGCGGATCGCGACGAAAAGGGTCCCTTCCGGGAGGTTGGCTCGTCGGCTGTCGGTCGTCACGCGGACGACGGTCGTGTCCGTCCCTTCGAATGCGCCCCCGACGCAAGCGGCGATATGTGTCAGTAGATCGTTCATGTTCCGAATGAATTGAAGCGACACAAAAGTACGCCATTTTCCGCAAAAAGTTTTGAACCGTGCGGAATTTTACCGGAATTACCGGCTCGTTGCCTGCGGTTCTCCGATAAAAAAGCCGGAAAAAACGGATCGTCCGTTTTTCCCGGCGTATGCGAACCGGCCGGATGCCTTTAGAAAACGTATCCGAACCCGATGTTCAGGTAGACGTTGTACATGTTGAACCCGATGCTTTTGAATCCTTTTTTGAAGATCGAGTTCGCCGCCCAGGTCAGCTCTCCGTATACCGACAGGTGGCGGTAAGCCATCCATTCGGCTCCGAATTCGCCGCCCCAGTTGAACCGCCGGATGTCGTTATCGAAATTGTACGTGGCCGACTCGACGCCGATCTTGGTTCCGGTTGGATCTCCGTCGCGGATGTATCCGTCGTAGGCGTTTCCGCTGAAGCCGCCCCGCAACAGGTATGAGAAGAAGAACCCCAGTTTCAGTTCCCAACGCGGGGAGACCTGGCGCATCGCCATCACCGGCACGGTCAGGTATTCGTTCTGCACCCGGGTTTTGACCTGTCCGGTGAATACTCCGGAGATCAGCCCCTGTTCGTCGCCGTTGTCCACGTTCATCGTCAGTTGGTAATTCTTTACCTGGGCGCCGGCCGACATCCCCTTCGTTTCGAAACGGAGTCCGCTGATCAGCGCCCATTTCGCAGTCAGGTTCCGGACGACGTTTCCTTCGATGGCGAAAGCCAGCGTCGGTGAGTACTCTTTCAGTTTCCGGATCTCGGCCGGTAGCGGAAGCGGGGTCGTGCCGCCGATGTTGAAACCTGCCTTGACGCGGTATTCGAATTTTTTGAAAGACTGGGCGCAGACGCCGCCGATACACAGCAGCGCGACCGCCAGGCAGATGATGTGTTTTTTATTCATCGTCATAGTTGGGTTGTCGGGTTAGTTTGCCGGTTTCTCTTCGCAGATCACTTCTACGTCGTCCACGAGCAGCGTGCTTCCTACGGCTCCTTTGAAATAGGCTCCGTAACGGCTGGACGAGAAGACGACGGTCAGGTTGTACTTGTAATTCTTCATTTTTTTCCTCGTCGAGCGGCTTGAGATAGGTGAATTCCACGTCGAAAGGAAGGTAGGTTCCCAGCGGCGACTCGACCGGGTCCGGGACGACGGCCTTGGCGACGATGTTCGGCGAAGTGAGCACGTTGTCGCCGAACAGGCATTCGACGTTGTCGTCCGTCTCGTACAGCACCGCGTAAATCTGGCAGGAATCCCGCTGTTCGGGGATCACCAGGTTGTTGTATTTATCGGTCACGTTGCCGGCCGACACGTAGCTGTAATAACCTTTCAGACGCAGCGGTTTTTGCCGAACGGAAGACCGAACCGGGTGGCCTCCATCGGATTTTTGGTAGCCAGCATACCGTCGAACGTTCCGATGAACAGGTTCCCGGCGGCGATCGGCATGTTCAGGGCCGAACCGAACGTCCCGGTCGATTTGGTTTCGAGTTTGGCCGCCAGCCGGCCCCCGTGGGCGATCGGGGTGGAACAAGTCGGAAATTTGCTCGGGACGGATGCGCCTCCGGTCAGCGCGTAACCCGCATTTCCGGACGACCATATCTCTTGGGCCACACCCCCGGCGATGATTTCGTAAGGCTGTTCGTATTTTCCTATCTCTTTCCAGTCTTCGAAACTGAACAGGGTCGGCAGGTCGGTTTCGATCACGCTGACCAAGTAGGATTTGTTCCAGCGCCCATCCTGCGAGGTGACTTTGTAAAGCTTTCGGAGTGGTGAAATCGCGGACGGTGCCCGATGCCGGTTCGATGACGGCTCCGGGAGTCAGGCGAACTCCGGGGCCATCCGGGTAACGTCCGTCGAGGCCCGGGACGATCAGGATCATCACCGTGTTGTCGGCGATCTTGGGATCGGTTTTGACAATGTCTCCCGGAACGGTGCATTCGATGATGTCCGCTTCGGCGTTCAGCGGTTCGTCCTTGATGCAGAAACCGTCAGCGCTGCGGCGCCCAGGAGCGTTAACAATAAGCGTATTTTCATAATTGTCGGATACATTTATCGGATTTTCTCCGCAAAGGTAATTTTAATCAGATATCTCCGCAAATCTTTGTTCCGGGGGGCGCGGAATTTCTCCGGAGATATTTACGGATTCATTTCTTCTGTCCGAGGTAATCGGGGTACGGTAAAAATAACCTTAATATTAAATAACGCATATTTCGGCGATAAGTTACATGTGTGGGCTTATTCGGTTGATACAGCGTGTTATAAAAATGAGGCGGATATGGAAATGTCGAATTTCGGACGGAAATGTCCGGATTCGCCGGATCGTTTTCGTCGAAAGTCTGCCGCCCTCGGCCGAAAATCATTTTCGGAAATTTGTTAATCGGCGATTTTTTCCTACTTTGCAGAATAATTACGGAATTATTTTTAACTTAAAATTAACCTTGAAAACCTCCCCTCGGAGGTTTTGTAACCTGATTTAATTAAGATGAAACGAGTCGATTTTAAACCGAAAGGCATTTTGTCCGCGGGCGTTTTCTGGCAGCGTTCGGTTGCCGTCTGCCGGAAAGCGGTTCCCGCATTGATGGTCGCGGCGTTGCTGTTGGCGTCCTGTGGAAAGGATAACGGGGACGATCCCGGTCCGGGACCTAATCCCCCCGACCCGGATCCTACGCCGACTCCGAAAACCGAATACCTGACCTTCGCTACCAAGACGGCAAATCAGATTTCCGTCAAAGAAGTTTCGACCGGCGAGTACGAAATGTCGATGACCGGGACGGACCCCTACATTTTCACCAATTCGTTGGAGCGTACCAATCCGGCGGACTCCTGCATTCTTACCTTTCAGTACCGTTGCGATAAGGAAATTTCATTCTTACAGCTGTTTTTCGCCTCGACTCCTTCTTCCGGCGTGTCGAAGACCGTTCGGTGAAAGTGGACGGGATTCCCGCTTCGCAGACCTGGAAAACCTGGAAAGCCAACGTGAGCGAATCGCTCGTAAAATTCGCATGGGGAAAGCCGGTAGCTGTTTGCGGGTCGATTTCGGAGAAAAATCGGGGATTAAACTCTATATAAAAGGGATTCATTTCCGCGGAATGACCGAGCAGGAGAAACAGGAGGCCGAAGAGGAAGAAGAGAACAGCAAGTCCGAAGCGGCGTTCGAAAACAACCTGAAATCCTATCTGTCGACGCTGTATCCGTCCTCTACGTCGGTAACCTCGGTGGAAGCCGGACTGACCAAAATTACCGTGAAAGGGAACTGTTCCGCTTCGGGCAGCTATAGCCTTTGCGAAATTCCGCCTTACGTCGATCTGCTGAAAACGACCAAATTCGAGTTCAAAACGGCTCTTACCGACGGGACGTTCAGCAAGGAAATGGACCGCTATGTCGAACGGGACGGGTTCAAATACGACCGGACCCTTTCGAAATGGGCGATCGTAGAGAACGGCGATACGAAAGATAAATTGGTGTCTCATGCGCGTTACGCTACCGAGATCGCTTCGACGCAACAATTGCCCGCAGCGAAACCCGCCAGCAAAAAGGGGCTCGGCGGATACCATTTGGGCGGTCCCCGAGAGCGATCTGGATGATCTGGGGATTACCAGCATCACGATGAACGTTTCTTTCGTCGGCATGATGTCGCTCAGTCCTTCGGGCAATTCCATCGCGCACGAATACGGCGGTAAAACCTACTATTTCGATAAAGGCAGCGTGGAAAACTATGACAAAACGTTGCAGGCGGCCCAGAAACGGAATATCGTCGTTGCCGCTATCCTCCTGGTCGCTCCTTCGAGCTCGGAGGTGGGAAAACTGCTGCTGCATCCGGATTACACTTCGCGGGGATCTACACGATGCCGAATATGACCAATCCGGAGAGCGTGAACTGTTATGCCGCCGCGCTCGATTTCCTGGCCAGCCGTTATTGCCAGACCGGCAGTCCGTACGGTCGTATCCACCACTGGATCATGCACAACGAGGTCGATGCCGGGCTCGACTGGACGAACATGGGCGTCAAGCCGATCACCATTTATACGGATACGTATCTCAAGTCGATGCGAATGTGCTACAACATCGCTCGGCAGTACGATCCGAATACCGAGGTGTTCGCTTCCTTTACGCATTCGTGGACGGAGGCCGCTTCGGACAGTTACGCTTCCCGCGACATGCTCGATCTGCTGAGGAAATTCGGTACGGCGGAAGGCGACTTCCAATGGGCGGTGGCTTACCATCCTTATCCGCAGGATCTGAACGATGCGAAAACCTGGAACGATAATAAGGCTTCGTTCAACATGAATACGAAGCTGGTGACGTTCAAAAACCTCGAAGTGCTGAGCGCCTGGGCCAAAAATCGGAAAATAAGTACAAGAAGACGATCAAGCGTTCGGTATGGCTCTCCGAAAACGGAACCAATTCGAGAACCTATGCGGACATGTATCTTAAAGAACAGGCCGCCGGTTTCGCTTATGCCTGGAAAAAGCCTGAAAAAGCTCGACGGCATCGACGCGATGCAGTGGCATAACTGGATCGATCATCCCGAGGAATACGGCCTGCGGATCGGATTGCGCAAATTCCCGAACGATCCCGACGATCCGATGGGTAGAAAACTCGTATGGTATGCCTATCAGGCAGCCGGGACGTCAACCGAGGATGCGGTTTTCGAACCTTATAAGGCGGTGATCGGAATCGACAATTGGAATATCATCCAAGAGGTTCAGTAATCCGTTCGAAAAATTACGGGGTTCGGAATTGTTCCGGACAGGAACCGAAGTAAAGCAAAGACGCTGATTGAAAGCGTCTTTGCTTTTCCGTATTCCGAGCGTAGCCGGGCCGCGCCTCCGGCGTTCGTCCGTAAACTGCGGCCCGATAAGTTTTAGGTATTACCTTTGCAGGGAGTCTAAACGATTATTATTTAAAAAAAAAAATTAGGAGCTATGAAAAAAGCGTTTGTTTTGTTGGCCTGCCTGTTCGCGATGCAACTCACCGTTTCCGCCGACGACGGCACGCCGATCGAGGTGAACAACCTGCCGGTAAAGGCGCAGCAATTTCTGAAAGCCTGTTTCCCGGATAACACGGTGTCTTACGCCAAAGTGGAAAACGAGTGGACCGGCAAAGAGTACGAGGTGTTGTTCGAGGATGGCACCAAAGTAAAATTCGACAAAAAGGGAGAGTGGGAGGAAGTAGACGGCGGATATGCCGTTATTCCGGCTAACACCGTTCCCGTTTTGATCAAAAAAGCACGTTGCCGAGAAGCATCCGAAGCAGAAAATCGTGAAGATCGAACGGGATCGTAAAGGTTACGAGATCAAATTGGATAACGGTTTCGAGTGAAATTCGATACTAAATTCAAGCTGACCGGTTACGACGATTAGCGAAAAGCAACATGAGAAACAGGGCGTCTTTCGAAAAGAAAGACGCCCTGTTTTTTTAAATCCGCCCGGTCGTATCCGGGCGTTTGCCTGTCTCGGTCGCGATTAAAATCTCCAACCGGCGGTAACGGCGAATACGCTGTTGCGCGTGACGATGTCCTTGTCTTTGGCGAGGCTGGTCAGGCCGATGTTGTAGCGGGCGTCCAGGATCAGGCCGCAGTTGAACAGGTATGAAACGCCGACCGGTACGGCAACGTCCGCTTTCTTGTAAGCAGCCTTGACGTCGACGTCGTTGTTTTTGGCTTTGAGCAGAAAGCCCGGCTGAATCCCGGCTTTGACGGCCAGTCCTTTACGAGGTAGAAGTTCGCCAGGATCGGTATGTTCAGGTTATCGGTCTTCACTTTGACGCCTTCGCCTTTGGTTCCCCTGACGCGAGTAGAGTACGTCTGCCGACAGGGCGAACAGGTTGCTGAAACGGTAGTCTGCGAATACGCCGGCTGTCAGGCCCGTTTTGTAATCTCCGTCGAGCAGGGTTTGGTTCGACAGGTTGATGCCCACTTTGGGGCCGAATCCGAATCCGGTTTCCTGGGCGGATGCATAGGTAGCTACCGTAAATAAAGCCGCGATCGATAACAGTACTTTTTTCATGACGATTAAGTTTTTTAGTTAAACAATTCAAGAGCGTTAAAACACTTGGTGCGCGCCCGCTTTTGTGCGGGACGTTTCGGTTGATTTTAACGACACGCCGGCTTGGTCGTCTTTGTTGAGAGTAGAACGGCCGGAGCCTTTCGTTTAGTTACAAAGTCCGGTCGTTTTTGAAATGCGTAAAATGTGTTTTTTGTTCGGAACGTATGCTGTAATAGTTTTGTTGTCAGCGTATTGGTGCGTGTGTTGGAGAAGTGAAAAATTATATTGCGGAACTGTTTTTTCCGGTGCGGCCGTCCGCAGTAGAGTGGCGTTCCGGACTTTTCCGTTCGAAAAACGGGAGCCTTCCGTCAGTCTTCCCGGTCGTTCAGGTAACGGATGTAAAAGCGCGTGCGCGATGCCGTCGGTAATGCCGATCGTCGGCACGCAGATGCTGTCCGCATGGATCCGTTCGGCGATGTTCAGGAAGATTTCCGCTGCCGGGATGATGACGTCGGCCCGGTCGGGGTTCAGGCGGAATGCGGAGATCCGCTCTTCGACCGTCAGCGCTTTCAGTTCGTCGTAGATGGCCTTCAGGTCGGCTACGTCGAGCCGGTTGTCGTTCTTATTGCCTTTGAGCCGGTAGAGCACTTTGTTGATGTTGCCGCCCGTGCCGATGATTTTCAGATCCGGATAATCGGCGGCCAGTACGGCCAGGTCGCGGTTCAGCGACTCGATGTCGGCGAGTTTGACCATGCCGCCCAGCGAGCGTACCGTCCCGATGTTGTACGAGTTGGAACCGATCAGTTTCCCGTTCGAGATGACGCTGACTTCGGTGCTGCCGCCGCCGACGTCGACATAAATGTAATGTCCTTCGCGGCCGAGCTGGTCGGCAATGTGGCTGTCGTAAACCATCCGCGCCTCTTCGAGCCCATTGATGATTTCCAACCGGATGCCGGTCTTGTTATGCACTTTCCGGGCGATCTGCATACCGTTCGAGGCGTCGCGCATCGCCGACGTCGCGCAGGCGCGGTAGGCCGTTACGTCGTACACTTTCATCAGCAGTCGGAAAGCCTTCACCGTGCGCAGCAGTTGTTTCTCCTTTTCGTCGGAAATGCTTCCCGTGCCGAATACCTCTTCGCCGAGCCGCAAAGGGACGCGTAGCAGTACGGTTTTGGTCATTTTGTCGGGCGAGTCGCCGTCGTTGACGCTCTTGATCAGCAGTCGTACGGCGTTCGATCCGATGTCGATCGCCGCGAAATTCAGTTTTTGTTTTGCATGGTTCGGAAAGTGTTTGAAAGTTACAGGTCTCCGCTGAGGTCGTGATAGTGTTCGTATAGTTTCTGTTGCGAACGGAACGGCGGTTCCCCGTTGTCGTAAATGCGGTTTCGGCCGGTGCCGTCGACGATCCGCGCCGCCACGTTGTCGGCCAGTCCGAATTCGACGATCGTTTTCAGTTCCCGTCGGATCTCCGGATCGTAGACCGGGGCGTAGGCTTCGATCCGGTGGTCGATGTTGCGCGGCATCCAGTCGGCCGATCCGATATAGTATTGTTCGTCCCCGCCGTTGCAGAAGATCAGGATGCGCGCGTGTTCCAGGTAACGGTCGATGATGCCGCGGATTTCGATGCGATCGCTTTTTTCGACCGAGTCCGGCGACCAGGGAACAGTTGCCCCGCACCAGCAGGCGGATACTGACGCCGGCCGCCGAAGCTTCGTACAGTTTCTGGACGATTTTGGCGTCGGTGATGTGGTTGATTTTACACAAGATATAGGCTTCTTTTGCCGTTTTTGGCATTGAATATTTCGTTGTTTATCAGCGCGTACAATTTTTTGCGCATCCCTTGCGGCGAAACGATCGAAGCTTCCGGAAGGCGATCGTTTTGTATGGCTGGTGGATGAATTCGAATACCCGGTCGACTTCCCGGACGATCGTTTTGTCGGCCGTAAAAAGGACGGTGTCGGTGTAGGTGCGGGCGTTTCCTTCGTGAAAGTTGCCGGTGCTGATGCAGGCGACATTGCCTTTTGTCGAGGCGATATGGGTCAGTTTGCAGTGTACCTTCAGTCCTTCGACGCCGAAAAGCACCTGGATGCCGGCGTCCTGCATTTTTTTCGACCAGCCGATGTTCGACGCTTCGTCGAAACGGGCCATCAGTTCTACCATGACCGTTACTTTCTTGCCGTGCTTGGCGGCGCAGATCAGCGCTTTGACCACTTTGGAATCTTTGGCGAGCCGGTAAACCGTCGTTTTGATGCTGCGCACGTCGCGGCTCAGCGCCGCTTCCCGCAGCACCTTGATATAGTTCAAAAGCTGTGGTAGGGATAGTGCATAAAAACGTCCCTGCGGCGGATCTCGTCGAGCGCGCTGCCGAGGCTGTCCATCGACGGAACGGGGGCGGGCACCCGCTTTCGAACTTCAGATCGCTGCGGCTGCAATCCGGGAAAGCCATCAGGTCTTTCATATTGTGGTAGCGCGACCCGCCGACGCAGGCGTCGTAGCGGTCGATGCGGAATTTGCGCTTCAGATAGCGCAGCATCTCTTCGGGCATTCGCTGGTCGTAAACGAAGCGGATCGCTTCCCCCTTTTTGCGGTTCCTGACGCCCCGGGCCACTTTTTCGACCAGTCCTTCGTCGATGTCGCCGTCCAGCGCCATCTCGGCGTCGCGCGTGAATTTCAGCGTGTAGGCTTCAACGATTCGTAACCCAGCCCGGCGAAGATGAACGGCAGGCAGAAACGCACCACGTCGTCGAGGAAGATGATGCAGGTCGTGTCGCCGTCCGACGGCAGCACGATGAAACGGTCGAACTCGCGGGTCGGCAGTTCGATCAGCGCGAAGTCGCGCACCGGTTTTCCGGTTGCGGCATTTCGGCGAATCATTTTGATGGACAGATAGATGCTTGAGTCCGTCAGTTCGTCGAGCTTTCGATCCCTGCGTCATGATCAACGGATAGGTGGCGCTGTTCAGATCCGTCCGGTACACCGTGCGGATGTAGCGCTGCTGCTCATCGGTGAGCTTGCTGCTCGTTGACGATGAAAAAATGCCTTCGGAGGCCAGTTTTCCCTTTAGGTTTTCGAACGTTTCGTCGAATTCCTGCGAATAATCCTTGGTCAGCCGGGTGATTTCGCGCAGGCTCGCGGATGGTCGATGCGGGCCGGTTCTGCGGTTCGTTGTCGTATTCCACGATCCGTTTCATCGTGGAGACCCGCACCCGGAAAAATTCGTCGAGGTTGTTCGAATAGATGCCGAGGAACTTCAGCCGTTCCAGCAGCGGAACATTGTCCCGTTGCGCTTCCTGTAGAATCCGGTGATTGAAATACATCCAGGCTGATGTCGCGGTCCAGTGTCGTTTTTGCTCCCATGTCAGTCTCCGTCTTTTGATTGCCCGCCACTAAGGTAGGCTTTTCCTTCCGGAAAAAAAAAGAGCGCTGCTCCCGGATTTTGTGCGATGGCCGATCCGGTCGCATTCGTCGGGCAGAGGGGAAATCGGACGTAAGTATAAAGACGTATTTTGCGGTATCTGTGGTTGTTGCGGGGTCTGTATCCGGTCGTTTCTGTTGGCTGTTTCTTAAAATTGTCCTACTTTTGTAAAGCGTCCCGGTCGTTCGGGAAACGCAGAAACGATAGTTCATCCGATTAAGAACATGGAAAATTTTAACGCCACCAGGTATAAGTTGCAGAATGTCGCGACGAAACGGATTTTCGAAGACGAGGGCTGGACGCTCGACGATACGCAGAGTTCGCATCCGTCGCTGATCCGCGCCGTTTACGAATCGCAGCAAATCCATCCGCACGGCGAGGAGCACGGGATTTACCGTTTCGCCGAATGGTTGCCGGTCAAAAGGATGCTGGCCGGTTCGTGCGCGCCGGTAACTTACAAGAGCAAAGGACTTGCGCAGAAACTTGGGCTTAAAAATCTGTATATTACGTTCAACGGTTATTTCCCGGAGATCGGGGCCCGGATGTCCACCTGCTCGTTCAAAGAGACGGAGGCGTATTCGGTTTGCGGAAGGCTGAACGGCAGCCACAAGGACAAAGTGCTGGTGGTGGCTTCGGCCGGCAATACGGCGCGCGCTTTTGCCAAAGTCTGTTCCGATAACCGTATTCCGCTGCTGCTGAGCGTGCCGGAAGACAACATCGACGCGCTGTGGTTCGACGCGCCGCTGAACGATTGCGTGAAACTGATCGTTTCGCAGAAGGGAAGCGACTATTTCGATGCGATCCATCTGAGTAACCTCGCCCTGCAATCCGATAAATTTTTCGCAGAAGGCGGCGCCAAGAACGTGGCTCGCCGCGACGGGATGGCGACCACGGTGCTTTCGGCCGTAACGCATATCGGCCGGATTCCGGACTACTATTTCCAAGCCGTAGGCAGCGGAACCGGAGCGATCGCCGCCTGGGAAGCCAACCTGCGCCTGATCGAGGACGGTCGGTTCGGCAATCACAAAATGCGGCTGATGGTGTCGCAGAACGCGCCGTTCGTGCCGATGTACAATGCATGGAAAGCCCGCTCGCGCGAAATGCTGCCTTACAACGACGACTGCGCCCGTATCGACGCCGAAGAGATCGACGCCAAAGTGCTGTCGAACCGCAAGCCGCCCTACGGGATCAAAGGCGGGCTCTTCGATGCGTTGACCGATACCGGCGGCGATATCCTGGTTGCGACCAACGAAGCAGCGCGCGCCGCTAAAGAGCTTTTCCTGGAGTGCGAAGGCGTGGATATTTACTCCGCTCCGGCCGTGGCGCTGGCTACGCTGATCCAGGCGGTGCGCGACGGCGAGGTCGATCCGGAAAAGATCGTTATGCTGAACGTTACCGGCGGTGGGGAGAAACGCTTTATGCAGGGCAAAAAATTACATTACCTGAAGCCGTCGGCCGTCTTCCCGATCGATCCGGATGCAAAAGAGGTGGCCGAAAAAGTAGGTCGCCTGTTTTCGTAGCGAGGCGCGACTTATATAAGAACGAAAAACGACCGGCAGTCTGTCGGTCGTTTTCCTTTTTTTCGTAATTACGGGATTTCGCCCGCCGGAACGTTTTCCTACTCGGGAAATTTTTCCAGATAGACGAGCCACATTCCGGGATAGGCCTCTCTTTCACGGAAAGGACGGTAGTCCAGCCGCCGATAAAGAGCCTGGTTCCGAACGCTGCTATGGCTTGTGAAGAGTTCGCATCGCATCGGTGGATACTCTTTTTCGATCGATCCGAGCAGTTCGGTGCCGATCCCTTTTCTCCGTTGTTGATGCCCGACGATCAGTTTGCCGATGAACAGCGTGCGACCGTCCGTATGCCCGCGGACGGAGCCGACGATTCTGCCGCAGCCGTCGGTCGCTTTCAGTACGACGCCCGTTTCGAATTCCGCTCGCAGGCTCTTGCAGCGTTTGCAGCAAAGGGGGAATCCGGAAGTCGTTCAGCAATTCGGCTTCGCTTCGGTAAGCGAGGTATTGCAGATCCAGGATCTGTTGCAGGTCGCATCTTTCCGCCCGGGTTATCGTCGTCATATCCGTATTCACGTTCGAAGCGCCTGCACGACTCGTGCAGGCGCTTCGAACATAGGGTGAAAATATTATTTCTTATAAATGTCCGGAATCTCGGGACGCCCGACGCCTACGGTCACGTTGACGCGCCAATCCACGTTGTTCGTGTACAGGTGACGGAAATCGAACGGCTGTTGCGCCCATACGCGGAAGATATTGCCTTCCTGCCAGGTATTTCCGGCCGAGGTGTAGTCGCACATCCGCAGGATGTGTTTGTTGCCCGCTTCGTCCTTGCACGGTACGTCGAACGTCATCCAGATCGCCGGCGTTTCCGGGTTTTCGACCAACTGAACGTCGATGTAGTTGTCCGTGTCGCGCATGAATTCGTAGCGGTACATCGGCGGTTCGGTCACGCCGTCGCGACGCGGAATCAGCCGCGAGTCGAACGCCAGGACGATCGGCCCGCGGACAATGGCGGCGTCGCCTACGCCCGACGGCGCATCGACCACGCGCGCGCGCATGTCCAGTTCGACCTCGATCTTATCGTTGTCGTTCCAAGTGCGTTCGATCGAAGCGTACGTGCCCGGCAGGATGTAACCGTCGTAAGGTTCTCCGTTGATCTTGATGGCAGTGCGCTTGCTCCACTGCGGGATGCGCAGTTCGAGCGCGAAGGCTTCGCTTTGGGGCAAATTCACGGTCGCCGCCACGTTCCCCTGTACCGGGTATTCGCTTTCCATATTGATTTTCAGCGGTTGTCCGGAAGGCGTCTTGACGGTGCTGTTCATTTTGCCGTACAGGTTGATTGCGGCGCCGTCGGCGGTGGTCATCACGGCCCAGGAGGGAGTGATCATCAGTCCGCGCGGACCGTTGGCTACGCAGCAGCTCATCACCACGTCCGGGAACTGCTGGTGGCTGTGTACCCGTTCGCCCATCAGGCCGGCGTAATACGACCACCATTCTCCTTTCGGCGACATCGAGGCGAGCAGGGCGTTGTAAAGGCTGGTTTCCAGTTCGTCCGCATAGCGGCTGTCGCCGGTCAGGCGCAACATTTGATACAGGAACTTCATCCAGGTTGCCGTCACGCAGGTCTCCATCCCCTGATACATCGGTTCGGTTTGGCGCATCTTGCCATGGCACCAGATTTCGGCCATCGAACCCGATCCGACGATCATGATTTCGTCGCGGATGATCGTGTTGATCAACTTGTGGCAGGCCTCGAAATAGAGCGGATCGCCCGTAATGCGGTACATTTCGCACAGCCCTTCGAAACACGACATCATTTCGTAGGCTTTCGGCGCGCCGCTCATTTTCCATAACGGAGTGCCCGACACGGCTTCCTGAACCAGCCGTAGTCCGGTCGGCGTCAGCTTGTTCGGCGTGTCCCACGACTTGATGATATATTCGGCGAAATCGAGGTAGCGTTTATCCCCGGTTTTCTGGTACAGCAGCGCGATCGGTTCCAATACCGAGCAGGAGGCCAGCCCTTTCCAGCCGATCCATCCGGTCGCGGCGATGTTGACCCCGCTTCCCGGACCGGTTTCTGAGATCAGGTTGTCGGCCACTTTACAGGCGGCGTCGAGCACGCTTTTGTCCTGCGTCTGGTCGTAATAGGCCAGCAGGCCGAGCATGACGTATTTACGGCCCCAAATATCCCATTCGCCGAGGTGGTTCTCGTCGAGATAGGTACCGATGTATCCGTTTTTGTCCTGCGTGGCGATCAGTTCCTGCACGGCTTTATCTACCACGGCGCGGTTCTCGGCGGTCGGCGCATAACCGTAGCCCTGCATGGCCGCCGTGTACCATTTACCCCAGAATTCGGAGCGGAAGCCCCAATTTCCGTCCGGTTTGTCGCGGAACGGCTGTACGACCCGTTCGATGTCTTGGGCCATCAACCGGTTGTCGATGCACAGGTCGAGTTTTTCGCCCAGGTAGCCGCCGAAATGGGTGGCTCCGTAAGCGGCCGGTTCGAGCACGTTGCGTACTTTGATCGTGGAGGCCGGCGCGGAAGTTTTTTTCTTTCCCGTAAGCTTGGGGGGCGAGCAGCGCTGCGGCTGCGGCGAGAAGTAAAAGTTTTTTCATAAGGTTGATTCGGTTCTTCGTTTATTGTACAAAGATAAAAAATTGTACGGAGTTATTCCAGATAAGACAAAATGTTTCCGCTGATCTGCTGTAACGAGATTTCGCACAGCTTCGTGTTGTATTGCGCCGAGAGAATGCGTTCCTCGGCGTCCAGCAGGCTTTTCTGGGCTTCCCGCATCTCGATGCCCGACAGGTCGCCGAGCAGGTAGCGCTCCATTGCGATTTCGTGGTTCTCGGTCGCTGCGACGAGGTTCTCCTCTTCGAGTTTCAGCAGTTCGAGGTTGTTGCGGTAAGCCTGCCAGAAGTCGGCCAGGTCGGCCCGCAGCGACAGTTCGAGCTGTTGCCGGGTGAGCTCGGCGTTTTCGATCTGGATGCGGGCGTTGCGTTGTTCGCGCCGTCGGTTGCCGTCGAACAGCGTGATGCCGAGCGTCGCGCCGACGTCCGGGCCCCAGGTTTGCCGCTGCCGGTTGGCGTTGTTGCCGTAGCGGTTCAGTTGGTAACCGTATCCTGCGTTCAGTTTGACGTAAGGATAGTTTCGCGCTTGGAGCGTTTTCAGATCCAGTCCGGCGAGCGCCGTATTGCGGTCGGCTTTGAGCAGCGAGGCGTTCGTTTGCAGCATCCGCTTGAGCAATTCACCTTCTTCGAGCCGGCTGTTGACCCGGATCAGCGAGTCGCAGATTTGCAGCGGAGCGTTGACGTCCGGGCCCGCCATCAGTTCGTTCAGCCGGATCAGCGACGCCTGCACCAGTTCCTGCTGGTTGATATACTGCGAACTGTCGGCATTGAAATCCACGCGCGCTTGTTGCAGGTCGAGCCGCGAAAAGTTACCGATCCGGTAGCGGGCTTCGACGATCCGCAGCCGCTCTTTCGACAGCGAGACGGCGTAAAGAAAATTTTTCAGCCGGATTTTCTGCTGTACGTAATTGTAATATTCGGCGGTCAGTCCCGCTACGAAATCCTCGATAGCGATCCGCGCATTGACTTCGCCGAGACCGCGCAGTTCCTCCAATCGCTTGTAATTGGTTTGCACCCGGAATCCGTCGAAAAGCGTCCAGCCGAGGTCGAGTCCCGCGTTTACCGTTTGGTCGTAAACTCCGGAAACGCTGCCGCGTTCTCCTTCGGCGCTTTCGGTGCGGTTTTCGCTCAGGGCGCCCGAATAACCGGCCGCCAGGTCGAGCGACGGCAGGCGGCCGGCATTGGCCGCCGTCACGTTGTTCGCGGCGATCTGTTGTTCGTTTTTCGAAATGCGGATCGCGTAGTTCTTCTCGAGTCCCTCCTGCAGGCAGGTTTGCAGCGTGTAGGTCTGCTGTGCCGACAACATTCCGCACAGACATCCCGCTGCGATCGACAAAACGTATTTTCTCATGCTTGCTTTTTTAATCGGTTCGTGGAGACATAGGTGTATATGGCCGGGACGATGTACAGCGTCATGATCGTCGAAACCAGCATGCCGCCCACCACGGCGATCCCCATTGTGATCCGTCCGTTGGCTCCCTCGCCGGTGGCGAAGGCGAGCGGCAGCAGCCCGAGAATGGTAGAGGCGCTGGTCATCAGGATCGGGCGCAGGCGTTGCAGCGCCGCTTCTTCGATGGCCTGCATCTTGGCGACGCCCGTTCCCTGTTTCTGGTTGGCGAATTCGACGATCAGGATACCGTTCTTGGCGACCAGGCCGATCAGCATGATGATCCCGATCTGGCTGAAAATATTCATCGTCTGCCCGGTCGCGAACATAAATATCAGCGCTCCGGCGACAGCCAGCGGTACGGTCAGCATGATGACGAACGGGTCTTTGAAACTTTCGAACTGGGCGGCGAGGATCAGGTAGATCAGTACGATGGCCAGCACGAAGGCGAACATCAGGCTCGACGAACTTTCGCGGAACTCTTTCGAGTCGCCGGCCAGCGCGGTGCGGAACGTGTCGTCTAGTACCTCTTTCGCGATTTTGTCCATCTCGTCGAGTCCCTGACCGATCGTTTTGCCTTCGGCCAGGCCTGCGGAGATCGTGGCCGAAACGAAACGGTTGTAGCGGTAGAGCTGCGGCGGCGCGATGCCTTCGGCCAGGCTCACCAGGTTGTCCAACTGGATCATCTCGCCTTTGTCGCTGCGGATATAGATCGATTTCAGGTCGACCGGCTTGTTGCGCTGCTGCCGGTTGATCTCGCCGAGTATTTCGTATTGTTTCCCGTTCATGTAGAAATACCCCATGCGCTGGCCGCTGAGCCCGTATTGCAGCGTCTGCGCGATGTCGCGGGTGCTGACGCCCATCAGGTTGGATTTGTCGCGGTTGATCGAAATGCGGGCTTCGGGTTTGCTGAATTTCAGGTTGACGTCGGCCATCTGGAAAGTCGGGTTGTCGTAGACCCTGGCCATGAACTCCGGCAGTACCTCCTGCAATTTTTCGAGGTTGGTGGCTTGTAGCACGTACTGAATCGGCATCGATCCGCGTCGGCCGCCGAAAGTCGATTGTTGCTGCACGAACGCGCGGGCCATCGTCTTGCTTTTGACCGCTTTGGATAGCTGTTCGGCGATATCCATCTGCGACCGTTGGCGTTCGGTGATGTCTTTCAGCGCGATCTGCACGTTTCCGCTGCCGCTCGATACGCGGGCCGTGACGGCCCGGGATTCGGGAACCAGCGTGTCGACCAGCCGGTTGATGTCCTCGGTATAGTCGCGTATGTATTCGTAAGTGACGCCTTCCGGTCCGCGCGTATTGATCGTAATCATCGAACGGTCTTCCAGCGGCGCCATCTCGGACGGAATCCGGCTCCACAGGACGTAGATGATGCCGACCATCGCCAGCACGATCGGGAAGGCGAGCACCCTGCGGCGCAGGAACGCCGCCAGCGTGCGGCTGTAAAAACGGTTCATGCCGACGAAGAACGGTTCGGTCTTGCGGTAGAACCACCCCGGCCGGTCGCGGTGCTTCAACAGCTTGGTCGCCAGCATCGGTGTGAAAGTCAGCGCCGAGAATGCCGAAATGATCACCGCGCCGGCCACTACGAGGCTGAATTCCCGGAACAGCCGGCCGGTCATGCCCTCCATGAATACGATCGGGAAAAAGACGGCCACCAACGTGATGGTCGTCGAGATGACGGCGAAAAAGATCTCCTTAGCTCCTTCGATACCGGCCTCCTTCGGACTCATGCCGCGTTCGATGCGGATGTAGATATTTTCGGTCATCACGATCGCGTCGTCGACGACCAGTCCGACGGCCAGCACCACGGCCAGCATCGACAGCACGTTGATCGAGAATCCGGCCAGGTACATCACGAAGAACGATCCGATCAGCGAGACGGGGATTACTACGCACGGCACCAGCGTCACGCGCCAGTCGCGCAGGAACAGGAAAATGATGACGATCACCAGGAAGAAGGCTTCGTATACGGTGCTTTCGACTTCGTTGATCGAGGCGCGGATGAATTTCGTGTTGTCGAATCCGTAGCTGGTTTCCACGTCTTCGGGCAGATCCTTTTTCATCCGTTCCATCCGTTCGTAGACCGCGTCGGCGATCTCGATGTGGTTGGCTCCGGGCTGCGGGATCACGACGACGCCGACCATCGGCACCCCGTTCATCTTCATGTAGCTGCGGGTGTCCTGCGGGCCGAGCTCCGCCCGTCCGATGTCGCGGAATCGGATGATTCGGTTGTTCTCTTCTTTGATTATTAGACTGTTGAATTCTTCTGCGGAGTGCATCAGTCCGAGCGTGCGAATGGTCAGTTCCGTGGTGTTTCCCTCGATGCTGCCCGACGGGAGTTCGACGTTCTCGCGGTCTACGGCGTTTTTCACGTCGACCGGCGTAAGGCCGAAACCGGCCATTTTGACCGGGTCGAGCCACAGCCGCATCGAGTAGCGCTTTTCACCCCAGATCGAAACGCTGCTGACGTCGCTGATCGTTTGAAGTTGTTCTTTAACCGTCAGGTCGGCTATTTCGCTGAGTTCCAGCAGCGAGCGTTTGTCGCTGCGGATGGCGACCATCAGGATCGGCGAAGCGTCCGCATCGGCTTTCGATACGGTCGGCGGATCGCAGTCGCGCGGCAGGTAGCGTTGTGCGCGCGAGACTTTGTCGCGCACGTCGTTGGCGGCGGTTTCGAGGTCGACCGACAGTTCGAATTCGACCGTGATGCGACTCGATCCCTGGCTGCTGACGCTCGACAGCGAGCGGATGCCGGGGATGCCGTTGATGTTTTGTTCGAGCGGCTCGGTAATCTGGTTCTCGATTACGTCGGCGTTCGCACCCGGGTAGGAGCACGAGACTGAAATGATCGGGTTGTCGACGCTCGGATACTCCCGCACGCCGAGGTAATTGTACCCGATGAGGCCGAACAGCAGGATGATCACGGTCATCACCGTGGCGAGCACCGGCCGCCGGATACTGATTTCTGAAATATTCATACGGCGGCGGAATTAGTCGATACGGTCGAGTTTCACTTGCAGTCCGGTACGCAACTGCAACGTTCCAGAGGTAATCAGCGTGTCGCCCGTCTGCAATCCGCTGACCACTTCGACCTGAGCGTCGGTGCGCAGTCCGGTTTCGATCTGCACCGGCTGGGCTGTTCCGTTCCTGTACAGGAAGACCTTGTCTACGCCCAGTTCCGGGACGACGGCTTCGGTCGGAATGACAATGGCGTTCAGTACCTTGCGCGTTTGCGCATACACGTTGGCGAAGCGGCCGGGCATCAGTTTCCGGTCGGCGTTCGGATAGAGCGCTCTCACCGGAAGCAGGTGGTTGGCGTCGAGGCTCGAACCGATGGCGTAAACCGAGGCTTCGAACGGTTTGAGTTCCCCGGTCAGCCGGAAAGTGACGCGCGTTCCCTTACGGATCTCGGACGCGTATTGTTCGGGTACCGAAAATTCGATTTTCAGCGGAGAAGTCTTGGTCAGTTTGGCCACGACTACCGACGGCGAAGCGTAAGCCCCCTCGCTGACGTGGCGCAGCCCGATGATCCCGTCGAACGGCGCGCGCAGTTCGGTCAGGCCGATATTGGCTTTGACCAGGGCGATGTCGGCGTTCAGGGTCGCCAGTTCGGTGCGCGCCTGTTCGTAGGCTTCCTGGCTGACGGCATCCTTTTCGAGCAGTGCGCTCTGACGGTACACGCGATCTTCGGCCAGCTTCAATTGGGCTTCGAATTTCGATAGCTGGGCCTGAAGCGGCTTGTCGTTCACTTTGGCCAGCAGATCGCCTTTGCGCACGACGGTTCCTTCGGTAAAATTGATCTGCTCGATTTTGCCGGATGTTTCGAACGTCAGGTCGACTTCCTCATCCGGAAGCAGGGTGGCGATTGTGAAAATGCCGTCGCTCAGTTCCTGTTCGCGGACGATCTGCGCGTTTACGTTCAGTATGTTGGCTCTGGAAGAGGCCGGCGGCGCGTCGATACCGGCATCCGGTTTTTTTTCGCGTATCAGCCGGTAAGTGCCCAGACCGATCGCGACGACAAGAATCAGGGCGGTAATTGCCCATTTCGTCTTTTTGTGCATGCGAAGTAAAAAGTTAAGTTAAGGAAGTCAGGTTCCTGCAAATATAGAAAATTCGTTTCAAAATCGAATGTGCCCCGGACGTTTTTTCGTATTCTTTTGCCTGGCGGGCAGACGTTGCGCGGGCGTTTGTTTGCCGGTTTCCGGCATTTGTCGCGGGCGGTTCGGGCATTGGCCAAATATTTGCTCGTAAACTTCGGATAAATGTTGATTTTCAGTTTTTATGGAAGATAGTGTTCTGGTTAAATGGGCGCACAACCTGCTCGTGCAGGTCGGTATCGAGCCCGAGACGGCCCATCTGCTCGATCAGTTCGTCATCATCGCGATGATCCTGCTTTGCGCGTTGGCGGCCGACGTCATTTGTCGTTTCGTCATTCTCGCCGTCGGCAGGCGGATCATCGTCCGGACGAAGAAGCGTTGGGGCGAACTGTTGTTCAATCGGGACGTGCTGCGCAAGTTCTCGAACATCGTTCCGGTCGCATTGATCTATATCCTGATTCCGCTGGCTTTTCCGGAACATTCCGAAACGCCCGTGCTGCTCCGGAAAATCTGTTTGCTGTACGTTATTTTCGTGGTCGTCATGTTCGTCAACATGCTGCTGAAGGTGTTTTTCGGCATTTTGGAACAGAAAGAAACCCTGCACGACCGCCCGTTGAAAGGCCTGCTTCAAATCCTGCAGGTCGGTCTGTTCTTTTTGGCGGCGATCGTGGTGACCAGCCTGCTGATCGGCCGTTCGCCGCTGAAGCTGCTGGCCGGGTTGGGCGCTTCGGCGGCGATCCTGATGCTGATATTCAAGGACACGATCATGGGGTTCGTGGCCGGAGTCATGTTGTCCGCCAACAAAATGTTGAGACCGGGCGACTGGATCAGTATGCCGAAGTACAACGTGGACGGCACGGTGCTCGAAGTGACGCTGAATACGGTCAAGATACAGAATTTCGACAATACGGTTACGACCGTTCCGCCTTTCATCCTGACCGGCGATTCGTTCCAGAACTGGCGCTGGATGCAGGAGTCCGGCGGCAGGCGGATCATGCGTTCGATCAACATCGATTTGGGCAGCGTCCGGTTCTGTACGCCCGAAATGACCGAAAAATATAAGGATATAGAGCTGTTGCACGACTATGTCGTTCAGCGCGAGACCGAATTCGACCGGTACCGTAACGGTGCGGAAAACCCGAACGGCGCCGATTTTTTCCGGCTGACCAACCTGACTGTTTTCCGAGCTTACCTGAACCTCTACTTGAAAAAATTGGCCGTCGTCAACCACGAGCTGACCTGCATGGTGCGCCATCTACAGCCCACTCCGAACGGGATTCCGGTCGAGGTGTACTGTTTTTCGGTCATCAAGGAGTGGGTCGCCTACGAAAGCGTCCAGGCCGATCTGTTCGACCATATCATCGCGGTCGTGCCCGAATTCGACCTGGTGCTGTTTCAGAATCCTTCCGGCAACGACATCCAGCGGATTTTCCGTCCGGCGCGGAATGTTGCGGCCGGAGCGTAGGGTCAGCGGCGATAACTTTTGTTATTTTCCTTTTTATCGACCTTTTGCGTCCGATCCTTCTCTCGGTCGCTGCGGCGGTCGTCGTTTCTCCGCGAAGCGTCGCGCGCGCTACGTCCGGAAATGGATTTTTGGTTCCGCGGACGGTATTCGGGGCGCTGCGGCCGGTCGGTGCTCGAAGGCCGCTGCGGCCGAACCGGATGTCCCGGCGGAACGGCGGGACGGTTGCCCGGCATTTGCGGACGCGGAGGGTGCGGGGGGCGTACGACCGGGCGCGGAGGTTTGGGCGCGGGCCGGCGGTGCGGCGCATCGGGCCGGAAGTAAGACCAGCCGTGGCGGTAAACGGGAGGCGGAACCCGTCCCGGATGACGGTGCGCGTAGTATGCGTTCCAGTACCGACTGTATTCGCGGAACCTGCCGAGGATGATGCGGAAGTCCGCCGACGAACGTCCGATTCCGAAATGGAGCGAAACGTTGATCCAGTTGCGGTCTTTGCCGCGCCGGTAATAGTCCATCACGGCGCGCAACGGATATCCCGATCGGCGCGACAGTTCGATTCCGGCCAGCAGGTCGCTCGGCGAGTATCCTTTGCGGAGGTAGTACCGTAGGTCGTTGCGCGGGAAATTGTATTCCCGTGCGGCCCAGATCACGAACTGGTCGGAATAAGGGGCCGCGTAATTGTTGATTTGCACGCCCCATTCGTACAGATCGCCGTCATCGTAATCGTCGTCGTCGAAATAGCGGTCCGCCGGGTGTGCGAAGACCGCGTATCCGAGGAACAGGCTCCCCAGGATCAGTATGATTCTTTTCATGGCTTCCATTCGGTTGGTTGTTTTCCGTAAAACGTTTTCCTTCGGCAAAAGTTACGTCCGGAGCGGCTTGCGAAAGTTATTTCCGTACCGTGGGCTGATGCATCATCAATGCTTCGATCGTAGCCGTAACCTGTTCGGTCGGCATTTTCGGCAGCAGCCGCGCGTGTCGGCCGGCCGGATCGGGCGTCCAGTGATCGTTGCTGTCGGCCGGCGTGACCGTCAGCGTGCCGGTTTCGAGACCGAAATAGGGTTCGGCTCCGCGTACGGCGACCAGTACGGCCGACTGATCCCAACTGTTCCGTCCTTCCGGATTATCCTGTTCGAGACACATTTTATAGGCTTCGCGCACCGGACTCCCTTCGACCGGCATGGCCGCGGTCTGCTTGCCGGTGATGATCTTTTCGCCGATGTCGAATCCGCTCAAAACGATCGGGGTCGGCCAGTTCTCGAATACGTACTGACTGGCCGGCGCGTCCATCATCACGTTGAACTCCTTGCCTTCCGGAAAATACCCGGCCATCGAAACCAGCCGTTTCACTTTGGCCGCGACCAGTTCTTTGCCGGACAGCGGGCTGTCGGCGTCCGGCCCCGATTCGAGCAGGTCTTTCAGGTTCGTGAAAAAGCCGACCGTCACGACGACGACGCTGGTGTCCGGTTGCGCGTTCAGCACCCGCCGGTAAACCGATACGGCGTCTTCGGCCTGCGATGCGCTTTCGACCTTATGCGGGAAACGGGACGGAAGTTCTTCGGTCCACTTCAGCCCTTTATGCCAGGTATCCATACTGACCCCTTCGCCTTTCGGCGCGCCGACGGGAATCCCGGGCCGCCCGAAATAGGTGTTCAGTACGTCGATGCACGGCGCGGTGGTCTCCTGTTTATTCGACGAGACGGTGGCCAGGATATCGACTTCGCCGGAGTCGGCCAGCGCATGCAGTACGGCCATGGCGCCCACGTCGTCGTAGTCGGGAGCCATATCCGTGTCGAAAATCAGCGAAACGGGTTGCTTTTTCGGCGCGCAGGCCGCGCAGCACAGTGCCAACAGTAGGTAAAAAAACGTTTTCATAGGTTTTTCGATTAAGTTGTCGAAATGTAAAGATAACGAACGGACGCGGGATATGCAAAACGGAATCGTTTTTTTAAAATATTTTGTTTTTCCCGGGCGAAATGAGTAACTTGCCTACATGATTTCCCAAAAACAAAAAACCGAAATTATTAAACCAACTGAAAATGAGTTCTGAATCGAAATTCTCACGCCGCGATTTTCTGAAAGTTTCCGCACTCGGCGCAGCCGGGGCGTTACTGATGCCCTCCGGGCTGGCGGCTGCTGCGAAAAGCAAAAAAAATGAAAAAACCGCTGCCAACGACACGATCAACATCGGTTTTATCGGCCTCGGTCAGCAGGCGATGCACCTGCTCAACGGTTTCATTACCATCGACGGGGTGAAAGTAGTGGCCGGCTGCGACGTCTACGACGTGAAACGCGCCCGCTTCGATAAGCGCGTGAAGAAATACTACGCCGATCACGGCGAAAAATGCAAGGTCGACCTGTACGAAGATTATCAAGAGCTGCTGGCGCGTCCCGATATCGACGCGGTCGTGATCGCCACGCCGGATCACCAGCATGCGATCATCGCTATCGCCGCCTGCAAGGCCGGCAAAGACGTTTACCTCGAAAAACCGATGACGCTGACCATTTATGAAGGACAGCAGCCTTTTCGCAAAGCGGTGCGTAAGTACAGCCGCATCCTGCAAATCGGCAGCCAGCAGCGTTCCGACGCCGAATTTATCCACGCCGCCAATCTGTGCCGCGAGGGGGAACTCGGCAAGATCGGGCTGATCAAGGTGCATGTGGGCGGTTCGCCGACTCCCTACACGCTGCCGAAACAGGAAGTGCCGGCCGGCCTGAATTGGGACAAGTGGCTCGGTCCGCTGCCCGAAACCATTTATTACAATTCGGATTTGGACCCGGTCATCACGATCGATCCCGAGCAGAACGAACAGCTCTGGGGCGCATGGCGCTGGTATCAGGGCATGGGCGGCGGCCTGATGACCGATTGGGGCGCGCACATGTTCGACATCGCGCAGTGGGCGATGGGCAAGGACGGCAACGGCCCGGTCGAGATTATTCCCGCCGGATACAGCTATTACGATCACCTGACTTATAAATACGACAACGGAACGACCGTTACCGAACAGGAGTTCGACGGCGGTAAAGCAGGGACTCAAAATTTACGGCGACAACGGCTGGATCCAGGTGTGCCCGCGGCGAATTCCTCGCTTCCGACCCGAAATTCATGCCGAAGGCCGAGAAACAGCAGGACAGCAGCGTGCCTTACGAGACGAAAGTCGGGCACTACCAGACCTTTATCAATTCGATGCGTTCGCGGATCGATCCGAACGTTCCGGTGGAAGTGGGACATAGTTCCTGCACGGTCTGCAATTTGGGCAACATCGCCAACGAACTGAAACGTCCGGTGGTGTGGAACCCGATCGTCGAGAAATTCATGAACGATCCGGAAGCCACTAAACGGATGCATTACCAGTACCGCGACGGATATTCGCTGGACGTTTAGCGTTCCGGCATCGAAACGAAAGCGGAGGAAATGTCGTTTTCCTCCGCTTTCGTTTTTGTCTGTCCGCAAGGACGGTCAGTCCAGATAAACTTTTTGATAGGTAAGCTGTCCGAGTCCGTCGTTGGCTACGAGGGTTTCCGGTTCGAACAGGATCTCGAACCGGCGCTGGGGCCGGCCGGCTTCCTGAGGGTTCAGTACCAGTTCCGATTCGGAGCTCAGTCCCCAGCGTCCGTCCTCGCGCTGTTCGGTCGTTTCGGTGAAACGGACGACCGTATAGGTGTAGTCGCCCCTCAGGTGCAGCATCCGGTTGCCTTCCCCGCCGCCCGCGTTGCTACGGTACATGCCCGCGATCAGGCCGTTCGGATCGCAGTGGGTCGCCCGGTCGAAACCGAAAGGTTCACGGACGACCATCCGTACCGGGCCGTTCGACGAGTCGGCTTCTTGCCGGATCTCGGCGTGGCAGAACATGTGAACCCGCTCGTGGGGGGCCGGCCGCATTTGTTCGTAGTTTGCGACGACTTCCGGATACGCCCCGCTGCGGTCGAGCAGGTAGGTACGGCCGGTCGCGCAGTCGAAAAACCGGGCCGTGTCGTCGTAGCAGACGAATTCGCCTCCGAAATAGTCGGACGGAAGCGGTTTCGCACGGTTGCATCCGGAGGCCCACAGGCCGATTCCAAGCAATCCCAGCAGGCAGTAACGTCGGTTTTTCATAGCGATTCCCGGTTTGTGTTTCGGACTATTTGATTCCCATTTTGTCGAATAGCGCCTGCGTGTCGGGTTTATGTCCGCGGAAACGGACGTACAGCTCCATCGGGTGCCTCCGAGTTGCCTTTCGACAGGATGTTTTCGCGGAACGACGCGGCCGTCTCCCGGTCGAAAATGCCTTTTTCCTTGAACAGCGAGAACGCGTCCGCTTCGAGCACTTCGGCCCATTTGTAGCTGTAATACCCGGCGGCATAGCCTCCGGCGAAGATGTGCGTGAACGAGGTCGACATGCACTGTCCGTCCACCCGAGGCATCACCTGGGCCCTGGCGACCGCCTTCGCTTCGAAAGCGTCGGCCGGCTCGTTCACGGGGGCGGTAATGCTGTGCCAGGCCATGTCGCACAAACCGAACGATACCTGGCGGATATGCTGGTAGGCGGCCAGGTAGTTCTGGCGTCGATGATCCGCCGGATCAGCTCGGCCGGCATCTTTTCGCCGGTCTGGTAGTGTACGGCCCAGAGGTCGAGGAACTCTTTCTCGGTAGCCCAGTTCTCCATAATCTGCGACGGCAGTTCGACGAAATCGCGGTAGACCGACGTGCCGGTCATGCCGGGGTAGTTTCCCTGCGAGAAAATGCCGTGCAGCGAGTGTCCGAATTCGTGCAGCATCGTGCTGACCTCGTCGAATGTCAGCAGCGACGGGGTATTCTCGGTCGGTTTCGTGAAGTTGAAAACCAGCGAGACCAGCGGGCGGGTGTCCTGCCCGTCGCGCGCCGACTGGCTGCGGAATTCGGTCATCCAGGCCCCGCCGCGTTTCGAGGCCCGCGGGAAGAAGTCCATGTACAGTACGGCCAGGAATTTCCCGTCGGCGTCGTGCACTTCGTAGGCCTTTACGTCCGGGTGGTAGACCGGGATGTCGGGGTTCTCTTTGAACGAGATTCCGTAGAGTCTGCCGGCCAGGTCGAAAATGCCGGCCTGCACGTTTTCGAGTTTGAAATAGGGCTTGGTCAGCTCTTCGTTGATGCTGTATTTTTCGTTTTTCAGTTTTTCGGAATAGTAGGAAAAATCCCACGGCATCAACTCGCCGGTAAAGCCGTTCGCGGCCGCATATTCGGCGACGCTCTTTACGTCGGCATGCGCGGCGCCGATCGCCCGGTCGAGCAGTTCGGTCAGGAAAGCGTTGACCGTCGGGGCGCTTTCGGCCATCCGTTCTTCGAGCACATAGTCGGCGTAAGTATCGTAGCCGAGCAGGCGGGCCACTTGTAGCCGGGTGTCGGCGATCTCTTCGACGATCTTCGAGTTGTCGAACTCGCCGCCGAACGCGCGGGTGTTATACGCTTTCCACAGCTTCTCCTTCAGCTCGCGGTTCGACGAGTACATCATAAACGGCGACATGCTCGGGTATTGCAGCGTGACGACCCACCCTTCGAGGTTACGCTCTTTGGCCTCGGCCGCCGCTCCTTCGCGGACAAAGTCGGGCAGTTCGGCGACCTGCGCCGAGTCGGTGATGTGCAGGATAAAGGCGTTGGTCGCGCCGAGCGTGTTCTGGTTGAATTTCTGGGTCAGTTGCGACAGTTTGGCGGTTAACTCGCGGTAGGTCTTTTTATCCGTTTCGGACAGCGCCGCGCCGTTGCGCGCGAAATCCTTGTAGGTCTTTTCGAGCAGGCGAGACTGTTCGGGCGTCAGGGCGAGCGAGTCGCGTCGGGCGTAGACCGCTTTGACCCGTTCGAAAAGCGCCGGATTCAGCGTGATGTCGTTGCTGAATTCGGTCAGAACAGGCGAGATTTCCAGCGCCAGGTTCTGCATCGTGTCGTTCGTGTTCGCTTCGTTCAGGTTGAAAAAGACGCTGCTGACGTTGTCGAGGCGTTCTCCGCTGAACGCAAGCGCTGCGACGGTATTCGCAAAGGTCGGTTCGTCGGGATTGTTCACGATGCGGTCGATGTCCGCGCGGGCCTCTTCGAGCGCTTTGTCGAAAGCCGGTTTGTAATCTTCGTTTGTGATTTGCGGGAACAGCGGCGCTTCGTAGGGCGCGGTGGACGTCACCAGCAGCGGATTCTTTTTTTTCGCCGCAGGCTCCCAGCGTCAGGACGGAATAGCCATACAATACAAAATTATTTTTTTCATTTCAAAGCAGTATAGAGATTTGCAAATATCGTACTAACTAACGCGGCCCGCGACCGTTTAATTGTCGTAGAAGTTGTCGTAGAAGCTGCTGTTGCGGTCGTACTTGAGGTCTTTCAGCATCGAAGCCTTCACGTTGATCGTGAAGCTCCAGCTCTTGCGGAACCCGATCGGAACCCAGTTGAACGACATCTGCCAGCAGTGCAGGTCGCGGGTCAGCGTGAAGGTTCCCGGCGTGATTTTTTTCGATCCGAAGTCGTAACCGCCGTTGAACGTAACTCCCCATTTGGGCGTCAGGTTGACGCTGCCGTTGAAGCCGAGGGTTTGGACGATATTGGCCTGAAGCCCGCTTCGTATATAGCTGGAAGCTGTAATTGAATCCGAAATTCCACGGGATGCTGAAGTCGTAGTAAGTGGCCGACATCATTTGCCGCCGGGTGAACGGGTCGATTTGGTTGTAGCCGGGCTGCGTGAACATGTCGGTATATTCCGGAGGCACTTCGGTCGTCCCGCTGTTGATGTCGTTGATGGCTGCCGGCGACGAGGATCCCCGGTTTTTCGAATTGAACGAATAGCCGAACGAGGTGCTGACGCTCGTGAGCCGTCCCAGTTTCCCTTTCCGCAGCATGAACTTGTTGACCTTTCGTCCGTTGGCGTCTATCTGATAAGGATCGAGCGTCGCGTTGACGTTCAGTCCGACGTTTTTGAACAGGTTGGTGCGCAGGTTGATCGAGAAAGGAGCCAGGTTCAGCGAGTCGGCCAGGAAATTGTAGGACGACGTGATGCTGAAGTTGTCGATCAGCTTGATCTTCCGGAATCCCGAGGTGTCCTTGTTGCTGCGCACTTTCATTTCCAGCGTTTGGGTGAGTCCGAAGGATATGCCCGCGCTGCGCCCGGCGCTCGGCACCCCGTACAGACCCTCTTCGAACGGCGAATAGCGCCTCATGTTACCCAGCGTATCGCTCTGCACGTATTTGTAATACCCGTATTTGGCGGCTCCGAAATCGGGGCGGTAGTTGAAGCTGATCGTCGGGGTCAGCGTGTGACGGAACGCCTGTACGGCAGCCGTTTTTTTGAACTGGTAGGTTCCGTACAGTTTGGTCGTGGCGCTGACCGAGAAACTGTAATCGTACAGCCGGTAGAAGCCGGTGGTCGTATCGCCGTTGACGACCGACCGGGAAACCGGGTCCCCACTCCTATCGATCTTGCGGAAGTACCAGCGTTCCTGATAGTTTGCCGAAGGACTGACGTTGATGTAGTTGAGCAGGTTCAGCGACGTGGAGATCGGAATGTTGTGGTTGACGCCGTTCTTCATCTGCTTGAACATCCGGTCGGTGAACAGATCCCTTTCTTTGACTTTTACGTTGTTGCCGAGCGTTCCCGTGTAGGTGAACGAAATTTTCTCGTACCAGCGCTGCTTGCCGACGGCCTCCTTGCGCCGGAACGGATAGACGCGCGATACGCTGAAAACCACGTTCGGGAAACTCAGCGAAACGGTCGTGTCCTGCGAGTTCTGCGAGTGCTGCATGTTGGTCGATAAAGAGAACGGCGTACCGGCCCACGATTTGGAGTAGGAGATGCTGGAGTTGGTTTGCGTGTTCAGGTAGTCGTTGATCGTCTGCGCCCCGTATTTGCTGTAACCGCTGGTCGAAAAGTTCACGCTGGCCGAGAAGGTCGAGTTCGGGCGGAACTTCGCATCCTGCTGGTGCGTCCATTGCAGGTTGAAGTTGTTCATGTTGACGTAGTCGGGCTCGTCGCGTTCGCCGATGATGTCTTTCGAAAAGTAGAAATTCAGGCCGCCCCGGTATTTGTACCGCTTGACATACCGCGAAGCGAGGCTCGCCTGCCACGATCCCAGCGTGTAGAAACCGCCCTGGACGGTCATGTCCATGTAGTCGTTGAATGCGAAATAGTACCCGGCGTCCCGCAGGAAAAAGCCCTTTATGGCCTCCTCGCCCCAGGTCGGCATGATGAAACCGGAGTGGCGTCCGCTCATCGTCGGAAAGAAGCCGAACGGCAGTCCGAGGAAATAGATCGGCACGTCTTCCATCACCAGGTACGACGGGCCGACGATCACCTTCTTGCCCGGAATGGTCTTGGCCTTGGTCATCGCCAGGTAGAAGTGCGGGTGATCCAGGTCGCAGGTGGTGTACTTGCCGTTGGCGATGTTGATCGTGTTGTCGGGCATTTTCTTGACGCGCGAGCCTTTCAGGTAGCCTTCGCCGTCCTGCGTCGTCACGCCTTTGATACGTGCCTTTTCGGTGGCGATGTTGTAGGTGATCGTGTCCATCTGGTAGGTCGATCCTCCGTCGGTGAATTCGGGCCGGGTGTTCGTCTTGGTGGTCGTATCTTCGCGTCCGTAGGCGAAGATGATCTTGTCGTCCATGTTGATTTTCATGAAGTCCGCCTTCAGGTTTTTATCCTGGTAGTCGACGTCGCCTTTCTCGTAGATGTAGACCGTTTTGTTACGAAGATCGTAAACCAGCGAATCCTGGTTTTTCCCCGAAATTACGTCGTCGAGGAACGATTTGCGCTGCGCGGTGTCTTTCTTGGAAGTATCCCGCGCGGCGACGGCCGCACTGTCGGCCGCCGCATATTGCGGCGTCGCGGAAGAATCCAGGCCGGGGACGGAGTCTGCGGCCGCGTGCGCGATCGCAACGTTTTCCGTCAGCGAATCGCGTCCTGCGGTATCCTGCAAAAAAGATTCGTCCGAAGAGGCCGGATAAGCCCTCTCGCGGCTGAAAACAAGCTGTCCAAACGGGATCAGACATAGCAGGAGTAAGATATATTTCGCTTTTTTTAGCCGCAAATCCCAACAAATAATTTAACTTTGCAAAGTTATCAAATTTCGTCCGCAAAAATAGTTAAAAAAAAGAGTTCTCTAACGTTTGCCGTAATGAAAGTTTCAAGCCTCACGTTTTTAACGGTTTCGGTCGTTTTTCTTTCGCTTTTCGGCGTCGTTATTACTGCTAACGCGCAAAAGAAGGAAATCGGTATAAATACCGTCGTAATTGATGCGGGACACGGCGGACGGGACGCGGGAGCCGTCGGCCGGATTTACAAGGAAAAGATATCAATCTGGACGTTGCGCTCCGTTTGGGAAAAGATGATCGGCCAGAAATATCCCGATGTCAAAGTGGTGTATACGCGCAAGACCGACGTGCTGATCCCGTTGAACGAACGGGGAAACATCGCCAACAAGGCCGGAGCGGATCTGTTCATTTCGATCCATATCAACAGCAACAAATCTTCCGCGCCGTCGGGCACGTCGACTTACGTGATGGGGGTCGACAAGGCCGGCAAGAACCTCGATGTCGCGATGAAGGAGAACGACGTGATTTCGTACGAAGACGATTATTCGACCAAATACCAGGGATACGTGCCCGGCTCGCCGGAATCGTTCATTATCTTTTCGCTGATCCAGTCCGCTTACTTGTCGCAAAGCCTGCACGTTCGCGGATATGGTGCAGAAACAGTTTGCCAGTCAGACCAAAATGCAGAACCGCGGCGTGCACCAGGCCGGTTTTTGGTGCTGTGGTCGGCGGCGATGCCGAGCATCCTGGCGGAGTTCGGGTTTATTTCGAATCCCGCGGAGGAGAAGTTCGTCGGTTCTGACAAAGGGCGCGAGACGTATGCGCGCTGTTTGTTCAACGCATTCAGCGAGTACAAGGTGCGCAGCGAGGGACGTGGCACACGGATTGTTTTGAGTGACGACGACGGGGACGATTCGCAGCCGAGGAACGATTCCGCGGCGGATTTCGCCCGGGACGAGCCGGAAACGGCCGCAACGGAGAGCGCCGCGGACGACAGCGGCGGGGAGATCGTCTACCGGGTTCAAGTCGCTTCGGCCCCGCAGAAACTGCCGAAGAATTCGTCCCGTTTCGGGCCTTATCGCGGCGAGGTGCAGGAGATCGTGATCGGCGGCACGTACAAATATTTCGTCGGCGGCACGTCGTCTTACCACGAAGCGTTATCTTTGCAAACCCAGGTGCGCAAGAGTATCCGGGACGCGTTCCTGGTCGCATTCGACGGCGATAAAACGATTCCGGTCGGCGAAGCGCGCCTGCAGGCAGCAGTGATTGAACGAACGATTGTGAATAACGGACAGATAAAATTTTAGGCATGAAATTGAAACTGAGCAGAGAATTTAAGATAGGCTTTTTCGGGATACTGATGATCGCGGCGTTGTATTGGGGGATCAATTTCCTTAAGGGACGGGATTTGTTCACGTCGTCGGTGCATTACTATGCCGTATACGATCAGGTGAACGGCCTGCAGTCGTCGGCCGCCGTGCTGATCAAGGTTATAAGGTGGGGTCGATCAGCGATATCGAAGCCGATCGGAACGGTCGGACAAGGTGGTCGTGGAATTTTCGATCAAGTCGAAATTCAAGATTCCCGGACGATACCAAGGCGCGGATTTTCAGCGACGGGCTTATGGGCGGCAAGGCCGTCGAACTGGAACTGGGCAAAGTCGGCCAAATACCTGCAACAGGGCGATACGCTCTTTTCGGAGATCAACAAGGATTTCCTGGAGGTGGCCGGCAGCGAGTTCGAGTTCCTGAAACAGCGCGCCAACGACGTGATCAACCAACTGATGATTACGCTCGGACATATCAATACGCTGATGGCCGACAACAAGGACAACCTGAATGCGACATTTACGAACATCGCTTCGATATCGGGCAATCTCAACGAAGTGATCGCCGGGGAGAAAAACAACGTCCGCGAGATCGTGCAGAACCTGAACGAATTATCCAAAACGTTGAGCAGCAAGTCCGGACAAATCGACCGGATCGTTACCAACGTCGAGAATTTCAGCGATTCGCTGAGCAAGTCGAAGATTCCGACGATGATCGCGCAAGCTACCACGACGCTCGAATCGCTGAACACGACGCTCGAAAAAGTCAACCACGGAGACGGCACGGTCGGTCGGTTCCTGAACGACCAGGCGTTGTATGACGAACTGGTGGACGCCACGGCGAATCTGTCGGCCCTGCTGGAAGATCTGCGCACGAGCCGTTATATCAACGTGTCAGTGTTCGGCCGGCGCAACCGGGACGAATAGCGCGTCCGTTTACCGTATTAATTTTTTCCGAAGGTTTTGGTTTATCCCGATAATTTTGAGAATAAGATCGGTTTCGATCGTATCCGTAGCCAGGTCAAGGCGCTTTGCGTGACGCAGGGCGCAGTCGATAAACTTTCGAGGCGGCGTTCAGTGACGACTACGAGTCGGTCGTCGCGCGTCTCGGTCAGGTTTTCGAGATGCGAACGGTGCTGATGATGGACAACGGACTGCCCGAAGGCAGCTTTGTCGATATGGACGCATTCCTGAAAAAGGGGGCCGTCGAGGGCTCTTTCCTGGAGGTCGGCGAGTTGGCGGCGTTGCGCAAAGGGTTGGCGATGGTTCACGGGCTGGTAGCCTTTTTCAATTCCCGTACCGACGAGCAGTATCCGCAGTTGAGGACCCTGTGCAGCGGGGTCGACGGTTTTCCGGAGATCATCAACCACATCGACTCGATCGTCGACAAGTTCGGAAAGGTGCGGGACAACGCTTCCGCGGAACTGTTCTCGCTGCGCCGGACGATCCGCGACCGGGAGAGCCAGGTGTCGCGCCGCCTTGCAACAGATCATGGGACAGGCGCAGGCTTCGGGCATCGTGGACGGCGACGTGTCGGTTTCGATCCGCGAAGGGCGCGCCGTGATCCCGGTGGCCGCCGCCAATAAAAAGAAAATCAAAGGCCTGATCCACGACGAGTCGGCGACCGGCAAGACGGTCTATATCGAACCGATCGAGGTCGTGGAGCTCAACAACGAACTGAAGGCGCTCGAATACGAGGAGCGCCGCGAGGTCGTGCGTATCCTGACCCGTTTTACCGATGCGATCCGTCCCGACCTGCCCCGTATCCGCGAGTCGGGCGATTTCCTGACGACGATGGATTTCATCCGGGCCAAGGCGCGTTTCGCGCTGGCCAACGACTGTACGTTGCCGATCGTCGAGAACCGCAGTTCGATCCGCCTGATCCGGGCCCGGCATACGCTGCTCGCGCAGACGTTGCGGCGCGAAGGGAAGGAGATCGTTCCGCTCGACCTGACCCTGACCGACGACAAGCATATCCTGGTGATTTCGGGGCCGAACGCCGGCGGCAAATCGGTCTGTTTGAAAACGGTCGGGCTGCTGCAATACATGCTTCAGAAGGGGTTTCTCGTGTCGGTTTCCGAAAATTCGGAGATGGGGATTTTCAAAGATATCTTCATCGACATCGGCGACGAGCAGTCGATCGAAAACGACCTGAGTACTTACAGTTCGCACTTGTTGAATATGAAGAATATCCTCCGCAGCGCGGGGGAGCGTTCGCTGATTCTGATCGACGAGTTCGGCACGGGTACCGAGCCGGTTATCGGCGGAGCGATTGCCGAGGCGCTGCTTGAGAAGTTCGAACAGCGGCACTGTTTCGGCGTGATTACCACGCATTATTCGAATCTGAAATACTACGCCAGCAATGCGCGCGGCATTCAGAACGGCGCGATGACGTTCGACGTGCAGAACATCCGCCCGTTGTTCCGGCTCGAAATGGGGAAGCCGGGCAGTTCGTTCGCCGTCGAGATCGCCCGCAAGATCGGGCTTCCGGAAGAGATCATCCGCAGCGCGTCGGAAAAAGCCGGCAGCGACCATATCAACATCGAGCGCCAGTTGCGCGAGATCGCCCGCGACCGCCGTTACTGGGAGCAAAAGCGCGATAAAATCCGTCAGGCCGAAAAGCGCGTGGACGAACTTTCCGAAAAATATCAGTCCGAGCTGGAAACGCTGAAGGCGGAGCGCAGCCGGCTGTTGCGCGAGGCGAAGGCCGAGGCGCGGCAGATTACCGCCGAAGCGAACAAACAGATCGAAAATACGATCCGGGTGATCCGCGAGTCGCAGGCAGATAAGGAAAAGACGTTGGAGGTGCGGCGCAAAATGGAGGAATTTAAAGAGACGCTGGAACAGGATTCCGCCGGAGACGAAGCGATCGACCGGAAAATCGAGCAGATCCGCCGGCGCGAACAGCGCCGTGCCGAACGCCGCAACCGCAAGCCGGAGACCGGGAGTGCGACGCCTGCGCCGCCCCGAAAAGCCCCTGGATCGTAGAGCCGGGCGTTAAAGGTGCGGATCAAAGGGCAGGATGCCGTAGGCGAGGTTGTTAGCGTGAGCGGTAAGCGGGCCACCGTCGGTTTCGGGCAAATTCTGACGACTCTCGACGCCGAGCGGCTGGAACCCATCTCGAATGCCGAATATAAAAAGGCGGTGCGCAACGAACGTTCCGCGCCCGTTCCGGTCACGAATTACAGTACGGCCGAACGCCGGCTGCAATTTACCCAGCAGATCGACGTGCGCGGTATGCGGGTGTCCGAAGCGCTGCAGGCTACGCAGGATTTTGTCGACGAGGCGATCATGCTGGGTTTTTCCGAAATCCGGATTTTGCACGGCAAAGGTACCGGGGCCCTCAAAGAGGAGATTCGCAATTACCTGCGCGCGGTCGATCTGGTCAAAAGCGCCCGGGACGAGCACGAAGAACTCGGCGGGGCCGGCATTACGGTCGTCAAGTTGGATTTATAGATTGAATTTTACGGGAAGCGGTCGTCGCCCTGGCGGGCGTCGCGGCTGCTTTCGGTTTGCAGTGCATTCTTACTGAGATGTTTCCGATAACGCTCGGATGGCGGTCAGAAAAATCCGGTGAAAAAATATCCGCAGAGGTATCTTCGAACGCGATTATTTATACTTTTACTATCGGACTGCTATCCAAAAAGTGTGACATGAACGAAAACGACCGCTTTTTTCCTCCTGAAAAGCACGATCATTCGATCGAAAACAAATACCGAAACGTCATTTCCGTTCTGGCGGCTCACCGGATCGCCCTGTGGGAATACGATATCCCGACGGGAGCCTGCTGTTTCGACGACGATTATTTCCGGGTGCTGGGGCTCCGGGATGCCGGCATCGAATTCGCGGATATCGACGATTTTACCGTTTCGCGCATCCCGACGACGTCGATTCTTACAGAAACGCTTTCGAATGCATGTTGGCATCCGATACCAAAGTATCCAAGATACGGGTGCGCTGCGTCGGCCGAGAGGGGCAGGCGGTTTGGCTGGAAGACTGTTTTTTCTCCTGCGAGCCGGACGAACAGGGTCGTCCCCGCAAATTGATCGCCTATACGTCGAACATCACTTCCCGCTGCGAAAAAAGAGGCCCGCATCCGGAGCCTCGAAGAGCGGAACCGGAAAATCGTCGAGGCATTGCCGGAATTTATTTTTATCCTGGACGACCGTTTTGTTATTACCGACGTGTTGATGTCTCGGGGCACGATCCTGCTCCATCCGGTGAACGAGCTGATCCGGAGCGGACGGGCGGACGATCTATTCGCCGGAGGTGAGCGATCTGTTCGTTCGCAATATACGGGAGTGCCTGCAGGACGGTCAGATTAAAGAGATCGAATATCCGCTGGACAAGGACGGACGGCACTATTTTCAGGCGCGGATCGCCCCGTTTGAAGGGAACAGGGTGCTCGCGCTGATCCACGACGTGGGCGACCGCGTCCGGCACACCGAGGAACTGATCGTCGCGAAGAAAAAAGCGGTGGAGGCCGACCGGTTGAAATCGGTTTTTCTGGCCACCATGAGCCACGAAATACGGACTCCGCTGAATGCGATCGTCGGGTTTTCGGAGTTGCTCGCCGCCGACGACTGCGATGCGCACAGGGAGGAATACCTGGATATCATTCGCAAAAACAGCAACCTGTTGCTGCAGTTGATCAACGATATTCTCGATCTCTCGCGGATCGAATCCGGACGGGCGGAAACCCATTTTCAGCAGGTGGAAATTACCGGATTGCTCGAGGAGGTGGAGAAAGTGCACCGGCTGAAAATGAAGGAAGGAGTCGGTTTCAGAATAGAGTGCCCGCGGCTGCCGGTATGGATCTCTTCCGACCGCAATCGGTTGACGCAGGTGCTTTTCAATTTCCTTTCGAACGCGATCAAAAATACGGATCGGGGGTGGATCACCCTCGGGCGAAGTTGCGGAACGATTGGTTGGAACTATTTGTGACCGATACCGGACGGGGTATCCCGCAGGAGAAAGTCCCGCTTATTTTCGACCGTTTCGAAAAGGCTGAACGATTTTGTGCAGGGGACGGGGCTGGGGCTTTCCATCTGCCGGAGCATCGCCGAGCGACTCGGCGGACGGATCGAGGTGCGTTCGCAGGTCGGCGAGGGGAGTACGTTTACGCTTTGTTTGCCTTGCTGTTCGGCCACGGCCGTATGCACGGATGCGGAAGGCTCGGCGGACAGACGGCGGAAAGTGATTCTGGTCGCCGAGGATGTGGAAACCAATTTCAAATTGCTCGAAGCCGCGCTGTCCAAAGAATACGTGCTTCGGTGGGTGCCGAACGGGCAGGAGGCGGTGCTCAGCTTCGTGCGCGAACGTCCCGACCTGATCCTGATGGATATCCGGATGCCGGTGATGAACGGGATTGAGGCGACCGAAAAAATCCGCGCGATCTCGCCCGACGTTCCGATCGTCGCCGTGACGGCGCACGTCTTTACAGCGAGAAGGAACAAGCTTTGGCCGCCGGATGCAATACGGTCGTTTCGAAGCCTTATTCGCCGGACGATTTGAGAAAAACGGTGCGAAGGCTACTCGGAACGGATGCCTGAGGCGTTTCGTTTTCAAAATGCCGGCCGGCGCTACGAATAGCGCCGGCCGGTGTTCGTGATAGGCTGCATGTCGGCGATTGTCCGGCATGAATTGGGGCGTTGCGAACCGGCTGCGGCATTTGCAGACCGGCCGCGTCGGTGCGGATATTCGTTTCGGATGACGATCCGTATTTTCAGCGCGGACGCAGGAACGATTTTATTTCGTCTCCCGCATCGAATCGCTGATGTGCTGGGCTTTCTCTTTGACGGAATCCGCCGCTCGGGCCACTTTTTCTTTTACGGCATGTTTTACGTGCGTCGCATGCTGCTGGACGCTGTCGGATACATCCGAAATCTTTTCGGCCGTCCGGTCGATGCCGGCATCGATTTTCCGTTTTACCTTTTCGGCCTTTTCCTTGACGCGGTCGTTCATGGTTGTAAATTTTAGAGGTTCTGTGATTTTTTTCGGGACGGTCATGCGACGGCACGGGCGCGGAGCAAACCGCGGGCGGCTGTCCTTCGGACGGTTCCGATCCTGAAATTTCCAAGAACCGCGCCATTTTTGATCCCTGCGGAAAGTCCGAGAAGTTTCGGCGTTCATTTTACGATTTCGGCGAATTGTCCGTTGGACGATAATATTTCGATATCGCGTTTGCCGTATTTTTAATAAATAATGTTATATTTGTCTACGGTCGTCCGTTGACGTACAGACTTGTCCGAAGAATCGACATTGAAAACGACAAAATCCGGTATTATGAAAAAATTGCTGTTCTGCCTGTGTCTGTTCGGGAACCTTTCTGCGTTTGCCCAACATAAAGTTACTTTCGAAGTCGAGGAACTTTCGAAACCCGAGGGGCTGGTTAGAATGCAATCCTACAGGGAGGTTTGGGAGACTTATATTGTCCGACGTCGAATTGAGGCCCTTCGAAGTGGAAGAAAATAATATAAATTATCCGTTCGACATCCTTGCCCGAAGCGAAGCCCCGGACAGTTTGATTTATAGTAAATATAATCCTTTTTTCAACGGCATGTATGGGGCATACGCCGAACACAGACCGTTCGTTTTGTCTCCGGATATGATCTGGCTGTTGATCAGCCAGGGGTTTTGCACGGCATGTGAAAGCCAATCAAGACTCTCTGAGGCATTGTTTCGTCGATTTTTCCGGAAAATTGTCTTTGATCGTGGAAGCGGATATGAGGCCGGAAGATCCTGCTTTCCCGTGGGAACGGACCCTTTGCGGATTTACCGGACAGATCGAAAAATATACCGGGAAAAAACTGGCCGGATTGCTGACCGGCGATTTTTCGACGACGACCCCGTCGGAGCGAATTGCTTCCGAGGTGACGGTCATGGAAGCGGTGAAGCCTTATTTCGAATTTATCGTGATGTATATAGTTTGCGGGATTCCCGAAATAACGCTCGAAGGTACCCCCGGGGATTGGAAAAAAGTGCTGAACAAAGCCAGAAAGTTGAAGGAGTACGGACTGGAATGGTGGATTTCCGAACTGGAGCCCCTTTTGGAGGAGTTCGTCAAAGCGTCCAAAGGCGAAGTAGACAAAGCGTTCTGGCGTAATATGTTTAAATATCATTCTCAGGAAAAATACGGAGCGCCCGAAATCATCGACGGATGGATCGTCAAATTTTTTCCCTTATGATAAAGACGGGAAAAGGAACAATCTGGAGCGGCTCGAAGGACGCGATTGTTTGCCCAGCGAGATCGTAAAAGTCGATCTGAAATTTCTGGAAGTACGCGACGGCGAAGCGGTCGAAACCCCGTTGGAACTTTGGGCCGGTTTCGTAGGCTTGGAGCAAAACAAGGATAATTTTGCGCTGAGGCCCCGGATAGGCTGGATGGTCAGAAAGAAAGACGTTCGAAACCGGGGATTGAAAAGTAAACTGGAAGCCGATGCGGATTCCGGCATCTCGATCAGGGTTAAAGAATTTCCAGCCGTTTTGTTGGAACTGAAAAAATCAGAAAACTCGAAATAGCCTTCGTCGATGAAATCGATATACCGGATGAATTGGCCGCAGTGCAAATCAAACTGTTGATGTTATCCGGGAAAATCACCGAGGAGGGGAGTGGAGCGTATCCGGCGGCTGTTCCCGGATACGGCAATCCAAATAAACGGCAATCGGATCTCAGAACGACAATAACCTCAAAACAGCGAACGGCTTTACTTTTCGGTAAAGCCGTTCGTCTTGTTCAATACGCTGATGTTCCGCGAGTCCGTGGAGCCTGGAGGGAGTCGAACCCTCGTCCAAACAAGGAACCCAAAAGCTTTCTACACGCTTATCCTTCGGTTGATCCTTCTGCCGCAACCTGGTCGAAGGCGACCCAGTTACGGCCCCAGCCTATTGATTTTCGCGAATCGTTATAGGCATCCGATCCGCTATTTCCGTTTGAATGATACCCCGGTGCCTTCCGCTACGGAACGAAGCTTCGGCGGGGTACTCGTCTGACAGCCTCCTTGGACTGCCGGATTAAGCCATTTTACTCTGTAAAATTAAGCAGCGAGTGCATAGCTATTATCGCCATTTGTAGTTTGAGCATTCAGTTTTACGAGAGTCCACACAACGCTCGGCGTGCTTACAATCAGACTCTGCCTGCTGTCAAAACCGGTCAGCCCCTGATCGGGATCGCACTACCGTAAGATCCCGGTACAAAGATATACGTTTTTTCGGAAGAATTATTTTTACGGGCAATATAAATTCGTCCGGAGATATCCGGGGACGTTTCGGGGACGTGAAAAATATCAACACTTCATCAACAAACGGGAGATGCTGTCCAAACAATCGGTATCTTTGTTTTGTTAAATGCGCCCGCACGGGAAATGTGTGTCGGCGGGCCGGATCAAATTTGAAAGCGATGAATCCGAATGCGGTGATAGAACTACGGGATGTGGCGATTTTCCATTTCGACGATGCCCTGCGGGAGGCCAGTTTCCGGGGTAACGGCAGAACCAGCGATATGGTGCTGTCGGATGTCAATCTGACGGTGTTTCCCGGCGAACTGGTCTATCTGATCGGCCGGGTCGGGTCGGGCAAGAGTTCGTTGCTCAAGACGCTTTACGCCGAACTGCCGCTGCGCGAAGGAGGCGGGATGGTCGTCGGGTTCGACCTGCGGCGGATGCGCCGCAAAGACGTGCCGTACCTTCGGCGCCGGATCGGAATCGTGTTTCAGGATTACCAATTGCTGACCGACCGGAACGTTTTTCAGAACCTGCATTTCGTGCTGAAGGCGACCGGGTGGAAAAACGAATTGCAGATCCGCAGCAAGATCGCCGAAGTGCTCGACATGGTAAGCCTGCAAAACAAGGAGTATAAGATGCCGTTCCAGTTGTCGGGCGGCGAACAGCAGCGGTTGGCGATCGCCCGGGCCCTGCTGAACAACCCGCAGGTGATTCTCGCCGACGAGCCTACCGGTAACCTCGATCCCGCCGCCGCAGACGGGATCATGCAGTTGTTCGCGTCGATCGTCGCACGCGGATGCGCCGTGCTGATGTCGACGCATAACATCAGCAATATCCAGCAGTATCCGTCCCGTACGCTGCGTTTTCATCAGGGAAAAGTGGCCGAGATTGATCTCCATTCGATCCTTGGAATTTAGCGGAAAAATGACTATCTTTGTTCGAATCATTCCGGGCGTTTCGGTGGGCCGGAATGCTGTGCGCCGGGGCGGGAACCGTTCGGCCGGAACGGTTCTGGCCGGCAACTTTTTGGCAGAGTAAATTAATAGAAAGGAAAAATATATGAGCGTAGAGGAAAAAGATCAGATCCAACAAACCGGGGAGGCGTATTCCGCTTCCAGCATTCAGGTGCTCGAGGGACTCGAGGCGGTGCGCAAGCGCCCCGCGATGTATATCGGGGACGTCGGAGTCCGGGGGTTGCACCATTTGGTGTACGAAGTGGTCGACAACTCGATCGACGAGGCGTTGGCCGGGTACTGTTCCCGCATCGACGTTTTCGTCAACGAGGACAACTCGATCACCGTTAAGGACGACGGGCGCGGTATTCCGACCGATATGCACGAGAAGGAAGGGCGTCCCGCCCTCGAGGTGGTGCTTACGGTGCTGCATGCCGGCGGTAAGTTCAACAAGGACAGTTATAAGGTGTCGGGCGGTCTGCACGGCGTCGGCGTGTCCTGCGTGAATGCGCTCTCCACGCTGCTGGTCGCCGAAGTGCACCGCGGAGGAAAAATCTTCCGGGAAAACTTCAGCAAGGGCGTTCCGCAGGGAACCATGGAAATCATCGGCGAGACGACCGAGGACGATCACGGAACGATCATTACCTTCAAACCCGACAGTTCGATCTTTACGGTCACCGAATACGATTACGAGACGCTGGCTTCGCGCCTACGCGAACTGGCTTACCTGAACAAAGGAATCCGGCTCAATATCACCGACCTGCGTACGAAGAACGAAAACGGGGAGTACGTTCACGACGAATATTATTCGACCGAAGGGTTGAAAGAATTTGTCAAGTTCCTCGATGCCAGTCGCGAATCGCTGATCGAGAATACGATCTATATCGATACCGAAAAAGACGGCGTTCCGGTCGAGGTGGCAATGCAGTACAATACGAGTTTCTCCGAGAACGTGCATTCGTACGTCAACAATATCAATACGATCGAGGGCGGTACGCACCTGACCGGTTTCCGCCGGGCGCTGACCCGGACGCTGAAGAAATACGCCGAAGATTCGGGTATGCTGGCCAAGCTGAAATTCGAGATCAACGGCGACGACTTCCGCGAAGGGCTTACCGCGATCGTCTCGGTCAAGGTGCAGGAGCCGCAGTTCGAAGGACAGACCAAGACCAAACTCGGCAACGGCGAAGTCGCCGGCGTCGTCGATCAGGCGATTTCCGGCGCGTTGACGCACTATCTGGAAGAGAACCCGAAAGACGCCCGCGCCATCGTGTCGAAGGTGATCCTGGCCGCCACGGCCCGGCATGCGGCCCGCAAGGCGCGCGAACTCGTGCAGCGCAAAACGGTGTTGTCCGGATCGGGGCTACCCGGCAAGCTGGCCGACTGCGCGTCGCGCGATCGCGATCAGGCCGAGATTTTCTTCGTCGAGGGCGATTCCGCAGGCGGTTCGGCCAAACAGGGCCGCGACCGGAATTTTCAGGCTATCATGCCGTTGAGGGGTAAGATACTGAATGTTGAGAAGGCGATGGAGCACCGGATCTTCGAGAACGAGGAGATCCGCAATATCTTCACTGCGCTCGGCGTGACGATCGGAACCGAAGACGACAGCAAGGCGCTGAACCTCGATAAGTTGCGTTACGGCCGCGTGATTATTATGACCGATGCCGACGTCGACGGCAGCCACATTGCGACGTTGATGCTGACGTTCTTCTTCCGCTACATGAACAACCTGATCAAAAACGGACACGTCTATATCGCGACGCCGCCGCTCTATCAGGTCAAGAAGGGTAAGAATAGCCGCTATTGCTGGACGGAAGAGGAGCGCGAGGCGGCTTTGGCGGAATTCGGGTCGAAAGGGGCCCATGTACAGCGTTACAAAGGTCTGGGGGAAATGAATCCCGAACAGTTGTGGGAAACGACCATGTCGCCCGAAACGCGTATCCTGCGTCAGGTGAATATCGAGAGCGCCGCCGAAGCGGATCGTATCTTCTCGATGCTGATGGGCGACGACGTGCCGCCGCGCCGGGAATTTATCGAAAGGCATGCCAAGTATGCCAACATCGATATTTAGCGGCGTGCGGCCGGAGCCGGACAAATCGTTGAACATAAAAATTAAAAAATACCGATATGAGTCTGGAAAAAGAGATTAACGACGGAATCAAAGCGGCGATGCTCGCCAAGGAGAAAGTGCGTCTGGCAGGCCTGCGGGCCGTGAAGGCGGAGATCCTGCTGACCAAAACGGCCGACGGATCGGACGAAATCAGCGACGGCGCCGTGCTGAAAATTATTCAGAAGCTGGTAAAACAGCGCAAAGAGTCGGCCGCCGTTTATACGCAGAACAACCGACCGGAACTGGCCGAAAACGAATTGGCCGAGGCGGCCGTGCTGGAAGTGTTCATGCCGAAACAATTGAGCGGAGAAGAACTGGAGACCGTCCTGAAAGCGATTATCGCGCAGGTGGGAGCCGCTTCGCCGGCGGATATGGGAAAGGTGATGGGAGTGGCCACCAAACAGCTTGCCGGGCAGGCCGACGGCCGCGCGATTTCCGAGGCGGTCAAAAAATTATTGCAGTAGCGCTCACAGCGTAATAAACCGATCGAACGGCGTGGGAATGTCTGTAAAAGGCATTCCCACGTTTGTTTCGTATCCTTACGGAATCGTGTGAAATGTTGCTGTAAAGCAAAATAATGTTCTAAAAAGTTGTATAAATCGTTCAGTTTGCGTAACTTCATAGCCCGGACGGTTTTTTTGCGTGCTTGCTCGATCGGAGAGAGAGCGGTGGCGGAGGTGTTTTGCCGGAAGCGGAGGGGCCGTGCGCCCGTGCGGGTTAAAACTGTCTGCCATGAACAAACGGTGGTTGCCGATTCTCGGGATGCTTGTTTTTTCCGTGTCGCTGCACGGGCAGGGCAGCGTCGTGGTTTTCGACGAACAGCAGCGTTTCGATGTCGTCGACCGTTACGAACCGGACGGCGATACCGTTTCCTTGTGGTTGTCCGTGCCGCTTTCGGCTTACGACGGGCCGTTCGCTTCGCTGTCGCGGTATCGTTTTTCGTTCGTCCGTTATGCGAGGCGCGGTTATGCGTGGAATTGCAGCCGCCGGTTGCTGAACGGGATCGATCTGGACAATCCGGTTACCGGCGAGCCGTTCTGGAATGTGCTAACGGCCGTTCGCCAGGCTCCCGTCCGGCTGGATGAACAGCCGGGGATCGCGCCGTCCGTTTCGACGGTCGGCAATGCCGGTAACATTTGCGAATACGATCTCGACGTTTTGCACGAGCCGCCCGGCGGCCGTGCAGGCTGGATGTTTACCGACCGCCGTTTCCGGCAGGGTTTGCGTGCGGGAATCGCGACCGGAACCTTGGGCGGCGGCTGGGCTTTCGCAGCGGCCGGAACCCGGCGCTGGGGGCGTGACCGGCATATCCGGGGCGTCTACGCCGACGAGTGGTCGCTGTGTCTTTCGCTCGGGTGCCGGCTCGGCGCGAAAAATTCCCTTTCCGCCGTGTTCCTGATGGCCCCGTCCGAGCGGGGATTGCGCAGCGCCTCGACCGCCGAAGCATTCGAAGCGTCCGGAGATCGTCTTTACAATCCGGCCTGGGGATACCAGCAGGGACGCGTCCGCCCGTCCCGCGTCCGCTGCGAACGGACGCCGATGGCGCTGATTACCTGGCGTTGCGGAGCGGACGCCCGCTGGAACCTTACTACGACCGTTTCGGCTCTGTGGGGCACCTCTTCGCGTTCGGCGCTCGACTGGTACGACGCGCGCAATCCGTTGCCCGACTATTACCGCTACCTGCCCGGTTCCTACGAGAATCCGGAGGTGTCCGGGGCCGTCTCCGCGGCATGGAGGCAGCGCGACGTCCGGGTTATGCAGATCGATTGGGAGGAGTTGTACCTCGCCAACGGAAATCGCGATACGCTGCCGGCCGCCTATGTGCTGGGCAGCGCCGTAGATCGGTTCCGGAACTGGCAGTTCGTTTCTTGTTTCGATTACCATCCTTCCCGGACGCTGCGATTGCGGGGAGGGGTGCGCGTGCGGATCGACCGGACGACCGCTTACAACCGGCTGGACGACTTGCTCGGCGCCGCTTTTCTGTTCGACATCGACCCGTACCTGATCGACGATCGCTATTTCGGCGACAAATTGCAGAATAACCTGCGCGCGCCTGACCGCCGGGTGGCCGTCGGGGAGCGGTACGGGTACGACTACGACCTGGATTACGTCTGCGGCGAAGGGTGGCTTACGGCCGATCTGAGGAACCGCTCCGACGAGCGTTTCGGCGGATACGTCGCGTTGCGGGTAGCCCAGGTCGGATATTCCCGCAACGGGCGTTATGAGAAGGAATTGTTTCCGGGAAGCGACTCCTACGGGCGCTCCTCCCGGCTGCATTTTACCGAATATACGCTCAAGGGCGGGATCGATTGCCTGTTCACGCCGGCGCATACGTTGCGCCTCGACCTGCTGTACGAGGACGTCGCTCTGGCCGCGCGCGATGTGTTCGTGTCGATCGATTATCGGAACCGTACGGTTGGCGATCCTCGTACGGCGAACCGGTTCGGCGGCGAGCTGAGCTACCGGTACGCGGGCCGGACCGTTCGACTCGAACTGTGCGCGTATGCGACGGTTTCGCGCGGCGAATCCGAAGTGCGCCGCTACTACGACGATATCGCGTCGGTCTATTCCGACATGGAACTTTCGGGGATCGGGAAACTGTATGCAGGAGTCGAGTTCGGGGCCGAGGTGCTGCTTACGCGGCGGTTCGCTCTGCGCGTCGCCGCATCGCAGGCCCGTAACAGTTACCGGAACGATCCGTCCGTACGCATCCTGTCCGACAAGGATGGCAGCGTGATCGCCGACCGCGCCCGTTCGTTGCTGAAAGGGTATCGCCTGGGCGGGTCGCCGCAGCGGATCGCTTCGGCCGAATTGAGCTACCGGGGGGCGAAACTGTGGATGGCTTCGCTGTCGGTCAATTATGCGGCCGACCATTACACGACGGTCAGTCCGCTGAACCGGATGGGCCGGGTGTACGATTATGCCGCTTCGCCGGAAGATTTGCGAGCGCTGACGGAGCAGGAGCGTTTTCCGGAGGCTTTTACGATCGATCTGTTCGTGTCGAAATCGTTTCGACTCGGCAGTCGTTACCTGTCGGTAAGCGCGGCGGTGAACAACCTGGCCAACCGCAAGGAGATCGTTTACAGCGGTTACGAGCAGATGCGGCTGCGCAAAAGCGGGACGGGATTGAACCAGAGCATCACGGCTTTCGGATCGAAGTACCTGTACGCCTATCCGCGCACCTATTACCTGACTGTGAATTTCCGTTTTTAGATTTGACGAGGTCGAAAATGAATGGATTTATAAAAATATGGATCGGATGCGCTGCGGCGCTGTTGGCCGCCGGGTGCGGTTATGACGATTTCGGCGAACCGCATCCTGCGGATGAAACCGCGCCGTTGCCCAATATGTCGGTCGCCACGCTCCGCGAACGGTGTGCGGTGGGCCCGGTTGCGTTTTCCGGCTCCGGGGTCGTGTTGTCGGGGTATGTGACCACATCCGACCGGGCCGATAATTTCTACCGGACGCTGATGCTCGAGGACAATTCCGGCGCGGTCGAGGTCTGCGCCGGACTGTACGATCTGCACAACGATTATCCGGTCGGTTGCCGGTTGACGTTGTCCGCCGACGGCCTGACCGCGGCGCTGGACGACGGGTTGTTGCGGATCGGTTTGCGGGGCGGTTCGGCGACGGAACCCGTCGCCCCGATGGAGAGTCCGGCGATCGTGCGGCGTCATCTGTTGCGAACCGGCGAAACGATCCTGCCGACAGCGCTGCCGACGACGATCGCCGGGTTGAACGACGACCGGATCGGCTGTTTGGTGCGGATCGCCCGGCTGTGCCTCGATACGCCGTCGGATACGACCTGGGCCGTCCCTGCGGCGGTATCGGCCGACGGTACGCCGCGCAGCGCCTTGTTGAAATTCCGGTGCGGAGCGGATTCTGTTTATGTCTATACGAGCGGTTACGCTTCGTTTGCCGGCGAACGGGTTCCGCACGGGCCGGTTTCGGTGACCGGTATTCTGCTGCCCGGAAAAGTGGGCGGACGCCGGGTGTATGAACTTAAAATGCGTGATTTGAATGATGTACAGGTTGATTAGCTGCTGTCTGCTGTTGCTGTTGGCCGGCTGCGTGTCCAAAAACGGTTTCGATCGGGACGACGGAGAGAGTCCCGGGGGCGATCCGGTGTCGGTCGCTTACCTGAAATCGCTGTATCGCGGTTATCCGCTTCGTGTGACCGATGACGTCGAACTGCGCGTCGTCGTAACGGCGAACGATGCTTACGGGGCGTTCCGCAATACGCTGGTCGTGCAGGATGCCACCGGAGGAATCGAGGTCAAAGTCGGCGGACGCGATCTCTTTACCGTATTTCCGGTCGGGCAGAGCGTACGGATCCGTTGCCAGGGGCTGGTGCTGGGCGACTACGGAGGCGTGGTGTCGCTGGGCGCGGCGTCGGACGATTCCGCTTACGAAAACGGGTTCATTCCGCAGTCGGTCTGGCCTCAATTTCTGAAAAAGCAGGGCGGCGTGACCGATATTCGTCCCGATACCCTCGTTTTTTCCGATCTGGCGGCCGCCTGGGTAAGCCGTTACGTGGCTTTCGAACGGGTGCAGTTCGTCGATGCGGAGTGCTCGGAGAACTGGTGCGATACCATGTCGGATACCGATCGGCATCTGGTCGATCCCGCGGGGGATACGCTGATCGTGAGAACCTCTGCGAAGGCCGACTTCGCAGATTGGCCGCTTCCTTCGGGCAGCGGTTATATCGAAGGGATTCTGAGTTGGTTCAACCGGAATTATCAGTTGAAAGTCGTATCGCCGAAAAATGCGGTGATGGAATTGCCCCGTTTCCGGCCCGCGTATGTTTTCGGTTACTGATTGTCGCGTTGCAGGGCTTCCCAGAGCATGTCTTTGAGTTGTCGGATGTGGTACCCGCTGACCGACGAGATAAAGATCGACGGAATGTCCGGCAGATCGGCGGCGATGGCTTCTTGCAGTTCTTCGTCCAGCAGGTCGCTTTTGGTGATCGCCAGCAGGCGCTGCTTGTCGAGCAGTTCGGGGTTGTATTGTTCCAGTTCGTTCAGCAGGATGCGGTATTCTTCGCGCACGTCTTTCGTGTCGGCCGGGATCATGAACAGCAGGATCGAGTTGCGTTCGATGTGACGCAGGAAGCGCGTTCCGAGCCCTTTGCCGGTATGCGCCCCTTCGATGATGCCGGGGATGTCGGCCATCACGAACGACTTGTGGTCGCGGCATTCGACGATGCCCAGATTCGGTTCGAGGGTCGTGAAAGCGTAATTCGCGATTTTGGGCTTCGCCGCCGAAACGGCTGCCAGCAGTGTCGATTTCCCGGCGTTCGGGAATCCGACCAGCCCGACGTCGGCAAGCACTTTCAGTTCGAGGATGAACCATCCTTCGACGCAATCCTCGCCCGGTTGCGCATACCGCGGAGCCTGGTTGGTCGCCGTTTTGAAGTGCCAGTTGCCGAGTCCTCCGCGGCCTCCTTTCAGCAGGACAGCCTCCTGTCCGTCTTCGGTGACTTCGCAGACGATTTCCCCGGTTTCCGCATCGCGTGCGACGGTGCCTAGCGGCACGTTGATGACGACGTCCGTCCCGTTCTTCCCGAGCAGCGCGCCCCGCTGCCCGCTTCGCCGTCCTCGCCGAAGATGTGACGCTTGTACTTGAGGTGGATCAGCGTCCAGTACTGGCTGTTGCCGCGCAGGACGATGCTGCCTCCGTTGCCTCCGTCTCCGCCGTCCGGGCCGCCGAATTCGATGAATTTCTCGCGGCGGAAATGGCGGGAGCCGGGGCCGCCTTTACCGGAGCGGCCGAATATTTTCACGTAGTCGACGAAGTTGGACGATGGCATAGATTCTGATTTATCGGATGTCTGATGCGTCAAAGATAATATTTTTTTACCTTTGGTGCGGTTTACGCGGCCATGAAAAAACGAACCCCCATAAAAATATCGAGGCAGACCCATTGGAAAATCGTGTTGTTGCTGGTGTTGGCGATCGTCGTGTTGGCGATCGTTTCGCAGGTCGTTGCGGTGCGTCCCTGGACGGGTGGACGGCAAGCGGAACGCGGCGCGCGCTCCGGCGGATCGCCGGAAACCGATCCCGAGATTCTCGCCTGTCCTTTTTTCGCGAACGACGAGTTTGTCGTCCGTTGTCCGGAGGGACGCTATACGATGCTGTACGATACGGCTTATCGTCAGGCTGCCTGGGTAGCTTACCTGCTGACGCGCAGGGATGTATCCGGCAAGGGGGTGAAGCGCAGCGGGGTTTTCAAGAGCGATCCGGAAGTGATCGCCCGCGGGTGGCCTTCGGCCGCAGACCGGGATTATACGGGTAGCGGTTTCGATCGGGGACACCTGCTGCCGTCGGCCGACCGGAACGATACCCCGCAGGAGAACGGGGCTACGTTCCGTTTGTCGAACGTTTCGCCGCAGCGGCCGGGACTGAACCGCGGGACGTGGCGCAGGCTGGAAGAACGGGTGCGGCGCTGGGCGGCGCGTTACGATTCGCTCTACATCGTGACCGGCGGCGAACTGACCCCGTCGCTGCGACGCATCCGGGGCGGCGTCGGGATTCCGCAGCGGTTTTTTAAAACGATTCTGGCGCGGGACGGCGGTACTTTCCGGGCGATCGCTTTCCTGATCCCGAATACGGAGCGTCCGGCCGGGGATTGTTTTCGCTATGCGATCAGCGTCGACAGTCTCGAACGGGTGCTCGGCATGGATTTCTATTCAGCGCTGCCCGACAGCGTCGAAATGCGCGTCGAGGCCTCCTTCGACCGTTCTTTCTGGCGTTAGTTCCGCGTCCGGCAGGGCGTTTTGCCGTTCCGTCCGGTCGTTTCGCCGCGCCGATTCGGCGTTTCGCCGATTTCTCGGAATCGCTCTGCGCCGTTGGAATTATTTTTGCGGAACAGGATTCCTGTAAACATTAAATTTTGAAATTATGAAAGCGAAACATTTTTTTGTATCGGCATTCGCAATGCTGTTTGCCGCGATCGGTGCGACGGCTCAGCCGCAGCACCGCGAACAAATGACTCCCGAGCAGTGGGCCGACCGGATGACGCAGCGCATGACCGAACAGCTTTCGCTGTCGACCGACCAGGCCGAGCAGATCCGCCGGATATTCCTCTCCAATTTCGAAGAGATGAAAGCGGATCGTGCGGCGCGGGCCGACTCTGCGAAGATGAAATCCGACCGTCCGAAGAAATCCGACCGTCCGAAACAGGGAGACAAATCCGACGGCCGTAAGGGGCAGGGCGGTCCGCATGCCGAACGGATGGCCAAAATGGACGAATCGATCAAAAAGGTGCTGACCGAAGAACAGTATGAAAAATGGACGGAACAACGCGCCAAAATGCAGGACCGAAATCGTCCGCGTCCGGAAGAGCAGCCTCAGGACGAATAGGGCGTCCGGTGGAAAGCAGGATGAACGGGAGGACGACGATCGATCGCCGTCCTCCTTTTGCGTGCACATTGCGCCGGATGTTTTTATCGTTTCCGGAAATAAAGCCGTATCTTTGTCCGAAACACATCGATTATGCATAAATCAGGATTTGTCAACATCATCGGGAACCCGAACATGGGAAAATCGACCCTGATGAACGCGCTGGTCGGGGAACGCCTGTCGATTATCACGTCGAAGGCGCAGACGACCCGCCACCGGATCATGGGGATCGTCAACGGCGACGATTTCCAGATCGTCTATTCCGATACGCCGGGGATACTCAATCCGAATTATAAGTTGCAGGAGTCGATGATGCGTTTCGTACGGAGCGCGCTCTCCGATGCCGACGTGCTGCTGTATGTGACCGACGTGTTCGAAAAACCGGAAGACGACAACGGGATCGTTTCGAAGATCGCCGGCGGCGGGACCAAAACGATCCTGGTGATCAACAAGATCGACTTGACTACACAGGAGACGCTCGACGCCCTGGTGGAACGGTGGCGGAAAGTGCTGCCCGACGCCGAGATCGTGCCGGTGTCCGCGCTGAACAATTTCAACATCGGCGGGCTGTTCGACCGTATCCTGGCGGCCCTGCCCGAGGGCGAGCCCTATTACCCGAAAGATACGCTGACCGACAAAACGCTGCGCTTTTTCGCGTCGGAGATCATCCGCGAGAAAATCTTGTTGAATTACCAGAAAGAGATTCCGTACTGCACCGAGGTCGTGATCGACGAATACAAAGAGGACGCGGATATGGATCGGATTGCGGCGACGATCTACGTGGCCCGGGAAAGCCAGAAGGGAATCGTTATCGGCCATCAGGGCGGTAAGGCTCAAAAAGGTGGGCACCGAAGGCCCGCAGGAGCCTTTGAACAGTTTCTCGATAAAAAGGTTTTTCTGAAATTGTACGTCAAAGTGAACGACAACTGGCGGAACGACGAACGTCAACTGCGCCGGTTCGGGTATATCGAATCGTAAACCTCGGTTTCATAATAAAAGCAAGGCGGATACCGATCGGTATCCGCCTTGCTTTTTGATGGACGCGTGCTATTCGATAACAATCGCGTAGTGTCCCGACGGGAAGCGGTACAGCGGATTTTCCGCGCCTTGTCCGGCGGCCGGATAACGGTTTTGTCCAGCGGCTGGCCGTTGACCGTAACGGTTTTGCCGTCCGGCAGGGCTACCAGTCCGGAGGCGTTCGCCGGAATTTCGATCTTCCAGTCCATTTTGCCGCCTTCCTGTTTCCAGTCGCTTTCGACTTCGCCGTACGGGGTTTCCAGCGTCGCTTTCGCCCACGGCAGGTAGGCCGTCATCATCGGTTCGAAACGGGTCACTTTGAAACCGGGGCCCGAAGTGTCCGGACGGATGCCGGCGATGTCTTCATAGAACCACGTGTCGTAGACGCCCTGCATCGGGTGGCTCAGCGAACTTCCTCTCAGGCAGAGTTCCTTGCTGGCTGCATTGACCGGCAGCGTTTCCCACAGCGTCGTGGCGTCGGCGTCGGTCCACATGTAGGCGAAACTGTTTTCGCCGGTTTTGGTGAACATGTCCCAGGCTGCCTGGCTGTTGCCGTAGCGCGACAATGCCTGGCCGATGTGGCCCAATCCGAAGATGCCGGTGTGCATGAAGTTGTCGTACTTCTCCTTCATGTTGCGGACGGTGGCGTCGGAGACCGCTTTTTCGTCGCCGGCCGGCACCATGCCGTAAGCCAGCGCCATCGCGTTTGCGGTCTGGCTGCCGAACGTTTTGTTCGTTTTGTCGTAGAATTTATCGACGAAAGCCTTGCCGATCCGGTCGCGCAGGGCGGCATAATGCGCCGCGTCTTCCGTTTTGCCGAGTACGGCCGCCGCTTGCGAAACGAGGTCCGCGTCGTGATAGTGGAACGCTGTCGAGCTGACCGGGATCGGGCAGTCGATCGCCGCGTTTCCGTTCGGCGGACACCAGTCGCCCAGACCGTAGGGAACGATGTCGTTCTCGGTCAGCGCCGCGATGTGATCGACCCATTGTTTCATTTCGCCGTAGTAGGTTTCGAGCGCTTCCTTGTTGCCGAAATAGAGGTAGATATCCCACGGGATCTGGACGACGGCGGTGCCCCAGTCCGGCGATGCCACGCCGCACAGGCGGCGTCCCGGGGAGATCATGAACGGAATGCCCGGTTGCTTGTCTGCAAAGTAAAATTCACTGTTGTGCAGCTTCTGATGCAGCGTGTTTTCGAGGAATACCGACGACGAAGAGCTGACGTCGCCCATGTATTTCATCCAGAAGTTATTCATGCCGTAATTCATACTTTCGAACGGCGCTACCGCATGGGCGTCGCCGAGCCAGCCGCAGCGTTCGCGGTGCGGGCAGTCGGTCGGCAGGCCGTGAATGTTGCTCAACATCGTCCGGACGGCCAGTTCGTGCAGGCGATTGATTTGCGGGTCGGCGCATTCGAACGTACCGATTCGTTCGACGTCGGTGTGTACGACCACCGCTTTCAGCCAGTCTTTTTCGGGCTGGGTCGCCGCGCCCGATAGTTCGAGGTAGCGGAATCCGTGGTACGTGAACCGGGGCGTCCATTTTTCCTTGCCTTTTCCGGTGCAGACGTATTCGTCGGTCTGTACGACGCCGGTCGCGGCTACGCCGGTCGTGTTGTATTCAATAGACTTGTCGGCGGCCAGCGTTTCGCCCATCCGCATTTTGATCCGGGTGCCGGCCGGCTGTTCGACGGTCAGCAGCGGGATGGCTGCCACGTTGACGCCGAAATCGTAGATCCAGTTGCCCTGCGGATCCTGCCACAACGCTACCGGAGCGATCTCCTGTTTCATTCGGATCGGTTCTATCAGTTGCGGTTTCAATTCTTTCGGAATAACGCCTCCGGCCGGCAGTGCGGACTGCCAGTCCGCGCACGGAGTTTTCGCATCGGCCCAGCCGGCGATCTCCTTGTTCGCGTCGTATACCTCGCCGGCGTAGAGGTTCGAGCTGAGTACCGGCCCGGGCGCCCATTTCCAGGTTTCGTCCGTGCCGATGATCTTTTTCGAACCGTCCTTATAAGTAATTTCCATTTGCGCCAGCAGGATCGGTTTGCCGTAGCTGAACCCGGGGCCCCATACCTTGCCCTGGTTGTACCAGCCGTCGCCGAGCATCACGCCGATGCAGTTGTCCCCTTTTTTCAGTCGGTTGGTCACGTCGAACGTGCTGTACAGCGCATACAGTTCGTAATTGCTCTGAGCCGGGTCGAGTATCCGGGTCGAGTCTACGCGGCGGCCGTTGAAAAACAGGTCGCTGCACCCGAGACCGGAGAGGTAGATCACGGCGCGTACCGGTTTCGTACCCGGTTGATCCGCGTTGAAAACGGTGCGGAAATAGGGCAGCGGACTGCCTTCCTCCCATTGGGCGGTGATCCATTTCGCTTGCCATTGGTCGGCTGCGGGACCCAGCGAGAACGATGCGGGATCGCTCCACGAAGTCGGTCGGTCGGCGCCGTCCCAGATGCGGACGCGCCACCAGTAACGCTCGCCCGGTTTCAGGTCGGCGCCCTGCGGACGGACGTTCAGTTGCTGGTCGGAAAGTTGTTTGCCGGACGACCATACGTCGGCTTTTCCATTCTTCAAAGCCTTTTCGTCGGAAGCGATTTCGATCTCCCAGGCCGTTTGCACGACGCTGTCGGCTTCCGATTCGATCTGCCAACTGAATACGGCCCGATCGACGCCTTCCGGATCGTCCAGGTCGCGGCAGCGCAGTTCGGTCACTTCCGTGTCGCCTCCGGCGCGTTTCGCTCCGCCGGATCCGTTGCAAGAGTTCAGCGCCGGCAATACCGACAGCAGGATTCCTGCGAGAAACAGTTTGAATTTCATAGTTGTCTGTTGGTTTTAAGTTATTTGGTTTGTCGTATGATCATGCCGTCGTACGGGCCGAAGGGTAGCGGCGCGCCGTTTTCCAGCGGTTTGACTTCGCCTGTCTGCGGATTCCATCCTTCGAGCGATTTGGCGCCGGGAAAGTTTGCCTTGACCGTTTTCGGGGCGTTCGTATCGTTGACGATGAAATAGACGTTCCGTCCGCCGATCCGTTTGTGGCTGTGCAACACCCCGGCGTAGGAGTCCAATACGATATCGCGGTCGAGCACCCCTTCGAGCAGGTAGTTCAGCAGCCGCGCGTTGAACGTCGGTTCGTAGTAGACCGCAGGGGTGAGGGTCTTGTCCCCGACCATCTGGGCGACGGCGCTTTCGACCGCTTCGGACGGGAACGCGTCCGGCGTATTTTTCGGCAGCGCTTCGAGCAGGATCACGCAACCTCCGGCCCGGGCGAACTCCGTGATGCGGGTCAACATCTGCGGCGTAATCGTCTCGACGCCCGGCAGGATCAGCACATCCCAGCGCAGTTCGCCGTGCGCGAGACTTTTGTTCTCTACCTTGGATTGTTCGATCCCGGCCGCGTCGACGTACGAAAATTCCCAGCCGTTGTCGTACAGGCAGTCGCTGACGCGGTCGAACAACTGCGACAGCCGCTGCGCTTCGGGGGCTCCTCCGGCGACGTTGTCCCAGCTTTGCAGGCAGGACGGCAGCGGACGGTATTTCGACCACAGCGTTTCGACCGGGTAGTAGACGGCGATGCGCGAAGCCCGCACGCCTCCCGCCAGCATCATTTCGACGCGGGCGATGTAGTCGTTGAACGCTTTGCGACCGTTCGAATCTTCGTGCTGAAGTTGCAGGTAGTTGTTGAAGTCGGTCACTCCGCCGACGATCTGGCGGTTCAGCGATCCTTTGATTTCGATCGTGGGAGCCTCTTTGCCGTCATAGAAATTATAGTCCGAGATCGGGCACGATTCGCACATGACCATCGAATTGCCTTGCAGTTCGGCGGCCGACGACGCCAATCGCGAAGAGTACAGGTAGCGGCGCGTAAAGCTCGGCATACCGGTCAGCACGTCAATGCCCGGTACGTCCATCTCGCGGTAGCAGGCCATGATGCTGCCGTACAGCGGAACCTGCGCCATCATCGTCTCTTCGACGAGCAGGTGTCCGCCCGATTTGAGCTTTTGCGTGGAACAATATTCCCGTATCTGACGAAAATAGTTCCGGCTCATGAAATCCGCGATGATCCGGAAATACCGGTAGCGGAGTTTCTCCCCTTCCGGCCCCCGATCCAGCATCATCGGCAGCAGCACGTCTTTCAGGTCGGCGCTGTAACGGGTCATGAATTCGGTCGATACGTTTTCTTTCCACGGGTAGACGCCGTATCCGAGGTTCGGGAACGGCAGAGCCATCGACGACGGTTCGTCGGTAAACGTGGAGGTGAAAAGGGTTCCGAGTTTCTCTGTAAAAGCCTGCGCGTAGCGCCGGTGCGTCAGTTCGATGAACCGTTTGGTTACTTCGGGCATCAGCAGACTCGGGTAGCGCGGCGTCGTTCCGCCCCGGTCGGTGCCGGCCTGGAATCCGGTGTAAAGCGGCGCGTGCGAAATCTGGGCGATCGTCCACGTGCCGTCGGGAGCCGTCCACCGGATCCGACCGTCGCGAATCGACGACAGCAGGCTCCGCGCCCGGTCGTATTCCAACTGCCCGTCGACCGAAGGCACCGCTTTGACCAGGATCGGCTGTCCCGGCAGCAGCGGCAGGTCGACGGCGGTTCCGCCGTTGACGGTCGTATCTTTAAAAAGAAGGCCTTCCGCCTCCCACTCCGGATGTTCGTCGAGCACGTAGGTGTCGGCCATTCCGGACGGATAGCTTCTTTCGTCGTACAGCCACAGGTCCAGTCCGCGCGCTTTCGATGCGTGGACGAACCGATTGAATACTTTCAGCTCTTCGTCGCTTTTGAGGTATTCGTTCGGGTTGACGTTGGTCGCCATGCCGCCGTACCCGTTGGAGATGATCCACTGGATCATCGAGTCCTGCTCCCGGTCGTCGCGCGGCATACTGTGTCGGTTGACGTTCATCCGGTATTCGAGCGTGGGTTTCAGGAAATCGGCTTGCAGTTTCTTTTCGTTCTGTGCGCAGGCGACCGTGCTTCCCAGCAACAGCGCTACGGCGAGTTTGAATCTGATCATCGTTTTTCTGTCGTGTGTTATGTTACTCGGCTGCTGTCGGCGCGGCCTGTCCGAAGACGGCTTTGATCGCTTCGAGATATCCCGTCCCGTGGATCGAGTCCGGTTCGATGTAGCTGCCTTCGGTCCATTCGTTCCAACTGTTGATGTTCAGGATGCGCGGCCCGTTCGGGTCGGCGAGCAGTCTGTCCTTGGTCCGCTGCAGCGCTTCCCGGAAATTTTCGGGGGTGTTGTTGCCGATCGTATAGGTTACCAGGTAGTTTTTAATGCCCTCGGGCGTTTGTTCCACATAGCGCGGAGACGGGTCCCAGCCCATCGTTACATTCGGGTAGTACGGCACGCCGTATTCCGCCCGCGCCTTGTCCCAGAACGCGAAATAGTCGTCCATGGCTTTGATGTAGTCCGTTTGCAGATCGGGCAGCGGCGTGTGGTGGATCCAGACGTACGAAGTTCCCGAGTCGAATCCGAGTTTTTTCAGCAGTTCGGGCGTATTCTCGGCGGCTTTTTCGCCCGGAAGCACCGGATTGCCCCACGTTACCAGGTTCCAGTGAACTCCCGGCAGGCCGGCCGCCACGGCTTTTTCGCGCAGTTTGTCCATAGCTGCGCGGGCCGCTTCGACGGAACCGAAGTTCTCGACGAATTTCTGCACGTCGTAGACCGAAAAGTAGGGCTTGCCGTCCACCGTCCAGTAATTCGGTTTCGTAAAATATTCTTTGATAATCAGGTCGCCGATCTTGTCGAACGTTTCGGGCGTCACCCGTCCCGGATAGAGGATTTTCTGTTCGTCGCCTTTCGTGTAGGGGTGGATGTCGAGCCAGTCGTGATTGGCCCACATCAGCGCAATTTCAGTTTTTCGGTATTCGGCGCTTTCAGGAAAGCCTTCGTCCAGCGCGCGGTTCAGGAACGGCCCGTCGTCGTAGTAATACCAGTCGAAAATGAAAACGTCGACCCCGTTGTCGGCTGCCGCGTCGATCTTACGGGCCATCTCCGCCGGGTCTTTTTCGTCGGTATATCCCCAGGCCGGCACTTTGGGCTGCTGCTGGCCGTCGAAACAGGGACGGGCTTTCTTGACCAGTTCCCATTCGGCCCAGCCGTCGCCCTTGAGGCTGTCGTTACGTCGGTCGTGGGTGTGGTAATTCGGGAAATAGTAGCAGGCTACCGTGATCCGGTCGGGGTCTTCCGTCTTTTTCGGAGAGGAGCCGCAGGATGCGAATGCAACAGCCAGCGCGGAGCAGGCGATCGTGGTAAAGATTTTCATTTTGAGTCGGTTTTAGATCGGGTTATATTCGTGGACTAAGGTACGAAAAACTGTGCATTCTCCCAAAAAAAAGTGCGGCGGATTCCGCCGGGGAGAGGAGCCGACTCCGGTCGCGTTTCCCGAATTCGGATATTTTATTTTACATTTGTCGTTTCGAATACCTAACCCTGACCTAACCCGATTAACCGAACTGCATGAGACTGCTTTGCCTGTTGCTGTTGACTTTTTTCGCGGCGCCCGCGGCCGCTTCTCCGATCTGCGTGGCGGGAAGACTGGCTGAAACCGGCTCCGGAAAGGCGATCGATTTCGCCGAAATCTACCTTTTTACCGGCGGGAATGTCCGGCCGGCGCGTCAGACGCTGCCGGACGAGCAGGGCGGTTTCCGGCTGGATTCCGTCGATCCGGGCGCTTATACGCTGATGATCCGCCTGATAGGATACGACGTGCTGACCCGCGAGGTCGCGCTGGAACATTCGGCCGGCACGGTCGATTTGGGCGTGCTGTACCTTACCCCGCTGGAGAACGGGATCGCCGAAGTGGAGGTCGTCGCCGCGAGAAAACAGCTCGTTTACAAGCTCGACAAAAAAGTGGTGGACGCTTCGTCCAACATCATGGGCGGCGGCGGGTCGGCCGTGGATATTCTGGAGAATACCCCTTCGGTGCGCGTGGATGCGGAGGAAACCTGTCGTTTCGCGGCAGCAGCGGGTTTACGGTCTACGTGGACGGCAAGCCCAGCGTGTTTTCCGGTTCGCAGGCGCTCGAACAGATTCCCGCCGGGCATATCGAGAACATCGAAATCATTACGACTCCGTCGGCGAGGCACGACGCGGAGGGCGATGTGGGCATTATCAACGTCATTACCAAAAAGCATACGCAACGCGGGCTCAGCGGCACGGTGAACCTGTCCGGCAGCACGGCGTTGTCGCGCAACGTCGATTTCCTGTTGACTCGTCAGAACGAGGCTTCCCGTTGGTATGCCGGCGGCGTGTGGTTCGACAAATTGCGCAAAAGCGATTTCGAGCAGCAGAAGACGACGGTCGTGGACGACCTTACCACCACGTCGCGTTCGAAAGGGCCGCGCGTCGGGGATAATTACAATTATACGCTGAAGGCGGGATGGGCGTACGCGCTTCCGCGCACGTCGTTCTCGGTGGACGTCGAAGGCGGATACCGGGGCAACAAGCGCAACGGCCGACTGGATTACCGGGAGAGCCGCTTTTCGCAGGGAACGGGCGACGGCGAGATCGGCGACTACCGAAGCCTGGACGATTACGACAACCGCGAAACCATCGGCCTGGGAACCGTGGCCGTCGGACACAGGTTCAACGACAAAGGACACGATGGCTTTCGGCCAGTTTTTATTATAAATACGGCGGAGGCGCGGTCGAATATTTCCAGAGCGATCTCTTCAATCTGCAGGGCGAACGCGAGCAAGGGCACCGCGCCTGGGAATCCGAGTACCGCATCACGGCCCGCGGAAACCTGGACTACGTGCTGCCGTACAGCAAAACCGGGAAGATCGAGGCCGGTTACCAGTATTACTCTTACCTGGAGGACAGCAAGTACGAAATGCAGTTCTGGAATCCCGAGACGAAAACGTTTTACTGGCGCGACGACATTTACAATACTTCTTATTTCCGCGAGAACGTCAATTCGGTCTACGCGATTCTGTCCGAGAACCTGCGCGCGCTGGAGATCCAGGCCGGCGTCCGGGGCGAATATACCCACACCCGCCTGCGCAGTTCGATCGCCGGGGCCAGCCGCGACAAACGGCGTTTCGAGGGGTTTCCGTCGATGCACTTGGGATATACGTTTCCGCGCGGCCACCGGCTGCTGGTTTCCTATTCGCGGCGAACCACCCGCCCGCAGCTTTTTTTACATGGAGCCCTATATTACTTTCCGCGATTACTATACGGCCGAGATCGGCAATCCCGATATCCGTCCCGAATACATCCATTCGTACGAACTGACCTACCGGAAAGTTTCCGGGACAACAACGTTTCGGCGACTTTTTTCCACCGTTCGCGCAGGGACAAGATCGAACGGCTCCGGGTGCCTTACGAGGCGGGCGTCACGCTCGACTCGATGGCCAACGTGGGGCACGACTATTCGACCGGCGTGGAGCTGACCGCCGTCGTTCGCGTCGCGCGCTGGTGGAATACCTCGCTGAACGGCAATCTGTATTATTATAAGATACGCAACGAGTTGGCCGCTGGGGGCGGACGCGAATCGAGTACGAATTACGACATCATGTGGAACAATGCCTTCGATGCCGGCAAAAATACGCGGATTCAGTTGGACGCCAACTTCGTAGGGCCTTCGGTCACGACCCAGGGGCGTACCGATGCCTTTTGGTACGTCAATCTCGCCGTCCGGCAGCAGTTCTTCAAACGGAAGCTTTCCGCGACGCTCTCCTGCCGGGATCTGTTCGGCAGCGCGCGTTATGTCAGCGATATCCGTACGGCCGACCTGCAGTCGTTGACGCGCATCCGTCCCAAATATCCGCTGATCGCCCTGACGTTGGGGTATGTTTTCAACAGTTTTAAGGCAAAAACGGATCCGGCGAAGGAGAGTCATGACCTGTTCGAGGGCACTAACCATTGACCGGAATGTCTTATTTTCCTCTAAAACCGGCCTGAAAATTTCGAAAAAGGGTTCTTTTTTCGAACGGGACGGAACGGCCGTTCGGCGCGGCGCGGGATTGTAAGGGGGGTGAGAATGTTCGCTGTTTCCGTCCGGCGCGACGCTGCGAAAGGGGTGCAAAATAATTTTCCCGACAAATTTCGAGTCAATTTATCGTATTTATTTGATTAATTATGAAAAAATTCTTTATATTTGTTCAATCTAAAATCTCTAAATGCTCAAACTATGAAAAAATTTACTTTATGCAGTTTATTATTGCTGTCTTCGGTAATATTCTGGCGGTGCGAGGATGATTTCCAGTCGTCTATGAAGTTGGGCGACTTCTCATTCATGCTCGATACGACCACCTGGAAAGTTCCCGTCGACGGTGGACGGGATTACCGGGTGATCGAGGCGCCGGGCGATTGGACTGTAAAGATCCAATATCCGGAAGGAACCACTGACAAGTGGGTGAAGATCAGCGATACCACGGGTAGTTTCGGTAAATATAAACTGACTCTTGTCGCCGGCGCGAACACTTCCTACGAGTTTGCCCGCGAGGCTTCTTTGGTTTTCTCCAGCGGAGAACAGACCGAAACCATGAGGATTTACCAGCCGACCCCGATCGGAGCCGTGGTTAAACAGGACACCTATAACGTGGAAGCGGGCGATACGGTGATCAAAGTCGAATTCACGGTGAACGTGCCGTACGACTATTCGATCAGCGACAACGCGCAGAAGTGGATTATCCTGTGTTGGGTAAAGCGGTGGACAACGTGACGCTTCAGTTCCAGATTCTGGCCAGCAACCGGAGCCGCGAACGCGTCGGGACGATCACGATCTATCCGGAAGGAGGCGAAGCCGTACCGGTTACGGTTACGCAGGCCGGCGCTTCGAACTGATCGAGTACCCGATCTACGAAGAGACCGATCTCCGCGGAAACGTTTCGTTCGTGAAGAACAGCGACGGATCGATGGATGCGTGGTTCCTGCGTTCGACTCCGATGAAGTTCCAGAGCGAACCGCATATGTATAACGGGACGGGTTGGTGGTATGCCGTTACCGATAATACCAACAACGCACACTTTGGTAAAGACGCGTACGATCTGGGCAGCGGCCCCATTGCATTGAAATTCTACGCTTCCACGGCATTCAATCAGTTGTGCTACATGGGCAGCGGTTCTTGCACCTTTACCCTGTATCCGTGGGATACGGATTATGCGACGAGTATGGCCAAAACGCCGGTCTTCCAGAAGAATATAACTTATGGTGGCGACGGATGGGCTTATCCTACCGGAGCGGGCGAATACCTGCCTGCCGGAAATTATCTGGCTGTTGTCGAAGGAAGCGCGGGCAACTCGGTAATGGTAACGACGAACGAACCGGACGACGAAGTTTGGGCTTACGCCAACGGCGCTTCGACCAAGAAATTCCTGGCGCTGTCTTACGAAGTGTACTTCCAGAATCCTGGCGTACCGTTCGATGATTTCAACGCATACGACTTCTCGGCGATGGTTAAGGCGCATTCGGCTGACGGTCAGTCGTGGAATGAACCCGAATTTGTCTTCACTGCGAACAATGCGATGCTGTCGCAGCAAGATAACCTGGGATATGCTAACAATATGGCGATAGCCAAAGTCGGTTCGGATTATTTCATGGCGTTGTCTCACGATGAAAACGGAATCTGGATGGCTAAATCCGCCAACGGAAAAGATAACTGGGAGATTCTGGGCGACAAGAGTATCCTTGAAAGCGGTAAGGTAGTTTCGATGTTCATCAACGACGCGATGATTTACCTCTACTTCCAGGTCGGCAGCGACATTCACGTCGCAACGACGAGCGCCGGCAGCAGTGATTGGTACACGACGCTGAAAGATAACGGATCGGTACTGACGGTTCCCAGCGGTGTAGGCGGCGTTTCGGTCGTGTACAATGCGAACATCAGTAAATACCAGATTCTCTATTCGCAGAGCGACGTGATCTCTTCTTACGTAGCCGATGCCGGTACCGATAAATTCGAAGCGGGCGACATCGTTGTGGACGGAACCAGAGCGGGGGCGACCCAGGTAGGTTACTTCACGAATGAAGCCGGTATCGTTCCGGACGAAGCTAAGACGTGGGTCGGCTATCAGTACTCTCAGGGACTTATCGCGATGTCTTTGTAATAAGGATTTAAAGGGATTTTAAATCCTGTCTATAAAACTAAGGGGTTCGGCAAATTTGCCGAACCCCTTAGTTTTATATTTGTCGGGGAGGCGACGTCCGCAGCCTGCCGGCTTTCGTCGGACGGACCGAACGGCCGGCGCGGGAATGAATCCGGCGGGATTGTGCCGACAGTTCTTGCCGGAAACGGTGATATATAAAATAAACGATTATCTTTGTACCGGACGTCGAGCGTATGAAGCAGGGACTGGTGAAAATAGCGAAATGGCTGATGGTGGTGCTCTTTTATGAGTTACTACTTCAGTACTACGCTTTTTACCATACCCATCATTTCCAGTGGGGAACCGTTACGCACTCCCATCCTTACATTCCGTTCGAAGGCGGGATGCCTTCGCATTCCCATACGGCCGAACAGTGCGCGACGATCGGTTTGTTGTCGGCAATCGTTTTGTGGATCGCTGTCGCTCCGGCTCTTCTTTTCGCAAGGACGATCGTTACGCCGATTTATGTTTTCTTTTCGCGGTACGTTTCGCACCTTCGTTTGCCTGGCATTTCGCTCAGGGCTCCTCCTGTTTTCATTTGCGGGTGATTTACCGACAGGTTTTCGTAAGTCACGGTTTCTCCGGAAATTCGTTCCGGAGAGGAAAAGCGTATGTTTTTTTATAATTCGAGCAAATGAAAAAATAATTTTTTCCATTGGTCTTGTATTGCTGTATGCCTGCGCGGACAGGTCGCAGGGGCAGCGGCATGCAGACGACCGGGGAGTCCGGGTGGAGGAAGAGTGCGTCGTGCTGGCGGCGGATTCTCCGATCCGGGAGCGCATTAAAACCCAATCGATTCATTTTTCCGATTACCAGGCTGCGTTTACGACCTCCGGGGTCGTGCAGGCTATTCCGACCGGTTATGCCGAGATCGCCTCGCCGTTTGCCGGGCGTATCGTCAAGTCGTTCGTCCGTCTCGGCCAGCAGGTTGTGCCGGGAAGTCCCGTTTTTTTCGATCAGTTCTCCGTCGTTTTTCGAGACAGGAAAGGCTTATTACCAGGCCAAACAGGAGATGGAGCTGGCCCTGAAAAGCCTGAACCGAGAGAAAGACCTGCTCCGTAACAATGTCGGCGTCGCCAAGGAGGTCGAGGAGGCGGAGGTAAACTACGAACTCCGGAAGAAAGATTACGAGAACGCTCTCGCCGCATTGAGCGTGTTCCAGATCGAACCTGAAAAGATGACGTTGGGACAGCCGTTGGTCATTACTTCGCCGATCGCCGGCGAAATCGTGAAAAACAATATCGTTATCGGGCAATATATCAAAGAGGACGCCGGTCCGCTGGCTCTGGTGGCGGATCTGAACAAGGTTTGGGTGGTAGCCCATGTGAAAGAAAAGGACATCCCTCTGATCCGTCGGTTGAATCGGGCGGATATTCGTCTGATGGCGGTTCCGGATACCGTTTTCAGCGGTACCGTTTATCATGTCAGCGAATTGCTCGACGAGGAAACCCGTTCGGTGGAGGTCATTATCGAGTGCGACAACCGTGACCGGCGGCTGAAACCGTTCATGTACGGGACCGTACAGCTAACCGATACGCCGTCGCGCGCGCTGGTGATTCCGACCTCGGCCGTCCTGCAGCGGGAGGACGATTGTTACGTGCTGGTACGCGAGTCCGAGGATCGTTACCGTAAAGTCCGGATCTCCGTATCGTCTTCCGACGAGCGGCAGACGGTCGTGTCTTCCGGCCTCGGCGATGGCGACGAGGTCGTTACCGAGGGGGCGTTTTACCTGATCGACGCGCGATAGCTTATGAAAAAGTTGATTTATGAGGCCATTCATCGGCGGGCGCTGATGTTTGTGCTGTTCGGCCTGTTGGCCGTGATCGGCTACTACGCGTGGACTCGGCTGGCTATCGACGCTTATCCGGATATCGCCGACGTAACGATGCAGGTCGTTACGCAGGTTCCTGGACTGGCGGCCGAAGAGATCGAGCAACAGATTAGCATTCCGATCGAGCGGGCGATGAACGGCCTGCCCGGCCTGCATGTGATGCGGAGCAAAAATACGTTCGGCCTATCGACCGTGATCCTCGTGTTTTTCAGGACGGGGTGGACGATTATTGGGCCCGGCAGCGCGTGCAGGAGCGGTTGGTGGATGTGGAACTTCCCTACAATGCCGTTCCGGGCCTGAATCCGCTGACTTCGCCGACCGGCGAGATATTCCGTTACGTGGTCGAAAGCGACCGGCACGATCTGCGAGAGCTGACCGACCTGCATAAATGGGTGATCATTCCGCGCCTGAAACAGGTGACCGGCGTGGCGGACGTCAGCAATTACGGCGGGATCACGACGCAGTACCAGATTGAGATCGACCCGCACAAACTCGAACAGTACGGAATTTCGCTCGCCGACGTGGTCGAAAAGGTGGAAAAGAACAACGTCAATGCGGGAGGCAGCATGATTTCGCACGGCGATCTGAGCTATGTGATCCGTGGAATCGGACTGGTCAAAGGGCTCGAAGACCTCGGGAACATCGTGGTCAAGACCGAGAACGGCGTCCCGGTCTATCTGAGCGACATCGGCCGGTTGAAATACGGCAACCTCGAGCGCAAGGGGGTGCTGGGATTTACGGACGATACGCGGGACTATCAGGACGGCGTGGAAGGGATCGTGCAGATGTTGCGCGGACAGACTCCTTCGCAGGTGCTGCAAGGAGTGCACGAAGCGGTCGACGAACTGAACGGCGATATATTGCCCGAAGGGGTTTCGATCCATCCGTTCATGGGACCGCACCGACCTGGTCAATACGACGCTGCATACCGTGTCGCATACGCTGTTCGAAGGGATGCTGCTGGTCGTGCTGGTGTTGATCCTGTTCCTGGGTAGCTGGCGGGGCGCGCTGCTGGTGGCCGTAACGATCCCGTTGTCGCTGTTGATCGCTTTTATCCTGATGAAGATTACGGATATTCCCGCCAACCTGCTGTCGCTCGGGGCGATCGACTTCGGGATACTGGTCGACGGGGCGATCGTGATGATGGAGACGATTCTCAAAGGACGTGAAAGTCGTCCCGACGTCGAGCTTTCCAAGGACGGCGTGGTCCGGCGTGCCACCGAAGTGGCGCGTCCGATCCTGTTCTCGACGCTGATTATCATTACGGCTTACCTGCCCCTGTTCGCTTTCGAACATATCGAGCAGAAGATGTTTACCCCGATGGCCTATACGGTGGGATATGCGCTGCTGGGAGCGTTGGCCGTCGCGTTGTTGTTGACTCCCGGCTTGGCGTTCCTCGCTTACCGGATGCCGCGCAAAACCTACCGGAACCGGTGGCTCGAAAGGCTGACCGAAGCTTACGACCGCCGGATAAGGAACATTATGAAGCGTCCGAAGCGTATTTTCGCTCCGCTGGCTGCGATTCTGGCCGGGGCCGTCGTGCTTTCCGTTACGGTCGGCAAGGACTTCTTGCCGCCGATGGACGAAGGGGCGATCTGGATACAGGTGCAGCTTCCGCCGGGCATTTCGATCGAAAAGTCGAAAGAGATGGGAGCCGAACTGCGCAGGACGCTGAAACGGTTCGACGAGGTCTCGTACGTGATGACCCAGGTAGGACGCGACGACGAGGGGGCGGAGGCGTTCTCGCTGTCGCACGTCGAATGCGGCGTCGGGCTGAAGCCCTATAATACGTGGGAAAGCGGACGCACCAAGAGCGAACTGATCGATGCGATGGCGGTCGAGCTGCAGAAGATGCCGGGATATTCGGTCGGCTTTTCGCAGCCGATCATCGACATGGTGATGGATCAGGTGGCCGGAGCGCACAGCGACCTTGCCGTAAAAATCTACGGCGAAGACCTGCACGAAACCCGCCGCATCGCCGAGCGGATCGAACAAACGCTCAGGACGGTGCCGGGCGCCGTCGACGTGGCGGTGGATCAGGAACCGCCGCTGCCGCAGTTGCAGATCATTGCCGACCGCGACCGGATCGCGCAGTATGGGCTGAACGTTTCGGATGTGACCGAGCTGATCGAGTTCGCGATCGGAGGAAGCGCCATCTCGCAGGTTTTTGTCGGCAGCAAGTCGTACGACGTGACCTGCCGGCTGAACGAAGAGTACCGGAACACGCCCGAAAAGATCGGGTCGCTGATGCTGACCAACGGCAGCGGTACGAAAATTCCGCTTTCGCAGGTCGCCGAGGTCAGGATGACCACCGGGGCCAGCACGATCACACGGGAGATGAACAGGCGTCACATGACCGTCCGCGTGAACCTGCGCGGCGTGGATTTGAGCACGTTCCTGCGCGATGCGAACCGGGCCATCGCCCGGAACGTGGACTACGATCGCGAAGAATTTCACCTGAAATGGGCCGGACAGTTCGAAAATCAGCACCGGGCTTACGCGCGGCTGGCCTTTGTCGTTCCGCTGGCGCTGTGCATCATGTTGCTGCTGCTGATCGTCGTTTGCGGAAAATTCCGGCAGGCGGCCGTACTGATGAGCGTCGTTCCATTGGCGCTGTTCGGCGGCATGTTGGCCCTGAACGTGCGCGGTATGACGCTGAACGTCTCGTCGGCGGTGGGATTCATCGCGCTGTTCGGCGTGGCGATCCAGAACGGGGTCATCATGATCTCGCACATCAACAACCTGCGCAGGCAGCAGGGGAAGGAGCTGTTCGATGCGGTGGTTTCCGGCGCGCGTCACCGTTTCCGTCCGGTGCTGATGACCGCGACGGTGGCGGTGCTCGGCTTGCTGCCGGCGTCGCTGTCGACCGGGATCGGTTCCGACGTGCAGCGACCGCTGGCCACCGTCATCGTCTACGGACTGTTGTTCGCGACCGTCGTGACGCTGTTCATCCTGCCGGCGCTCTACTACATGGTCGAAAGTTATCATCTCAAACGTAAAAGACCGGAACCGGATCAAGCATGAAAAAGAGAATCATTTTATGGATAGCATTGCTGCCGGGCGTCGCGGCCCAGGCGCAGACGCTCCACCGGACGGAATGTCCGCTGGGGTACGACCAGTACATCGGTCGGGTTTGGCGGGAAAATCTTTCCTATGCCGCCGAGAAGCTGAATGTCCGCATCGCCGATGCCGAGGTGAAAGCCGCGGGCGTATTCAACGATCCGCAGTTCGGCGTCGAGTACGGCAACAACGCCGACCGGCGGATGCAGATGGGGCAGAGCGTGTCGGCCGAGCTGAGCAAGACCTTCTCGCCCGGCAAGCGCGCCGCGCGGATCGACCTGGCCCGCAGCGAACAGGAATTGAGCGGGGCGTTGCTGGAAGACTATTTCCGTAACCTGCGGGCCGAAGCGACGCTTGCCTATCTCGATGCGGTCAAGCAGGCCGAGTTGTTCCGCGTGAAGCAGGACGCTTACGAGAACATCCGCAAACTTGCCGAAGGGGACAGCGTCAAATACACGCTGGGCAAAATTACCCGCGTGGACGATATCCAGAGCGGGCTCGAAGCCGGCATGATGTACAACGAACTGCTTCAGGCGCGTACCGACCTGCACAACGCTTTTTTCGCGCTGAATTTGCAGACGGCGACCTTCGACCGCGATACGCTCTACGTGCCGTCGGGCTCGTTGCACATGCCGGAACGGACGTTCGATCCCGATCGGCTCGTACAGTCCGCGCTGGACAACCGAGCCGACCTGGCCGCCGCGCTGAAAGACACGGAGGTTGCCCGGCGTGCGCTGACGGTAGCCCGGCGCGAACGGAATATGGATTTCGACGTATCGCTCGGTGTGAACCATAATACCGAAGTGCGTAACGAAATCGCTCCGGCGCCGCGTTTCAACGGCGTTACGGTGGGGCTTTCCGTACCGCTGAAATTTTCGAACCTGAACAAAGGTACCGTGCAGGCGGCCAAGTACCGGATCCAACAGGCCGAAGCCCGCTACCGGCAGGCCGAATTGGAGGTGCAGACCGAAGTGTTGCAAAACCTGCGGCAGTACCTTTCGCTGGCCGAACAGGTCAGACGTTACGAAACGGGGTTGCTGGAGAAAGCCAAATCGGTCATCGACGGTAAAATATACAGTTACGACCGGGGCGAAACGCCGTTGCTTGAGGTGTTGAACGCGCAGCGGACTTACGACGACCTGCGGACGGCCTATATCGAGACGTTGTACGACCATGCGGCGGCGCTGGTCGAACTCGAACGCAGCGCCGGCATCTGGGACGTCGTTGTCGAGTGATCGTGCCGGATGCGTCGGTGTCGGTAAAAAGAGGAAGGGCGAACCGTGATCGGTTCGCCCTTCCTCTTTGAAAATTTCGGCGGCGTTACTTCATCGCCTCTTCGATGGCTACGGCGACCGCCACCGTAGCGCCGACCATCGGGTTGTTGCCCATGCCGAGGAAGCCCATCATCTCCACGTGAGCGGGCACCGACGACGATCCGGCGAACTGTGCGTCGGAGTGCATACGGCCCATCGTATCGGTCATCCCGTAGGAAGCGGGGCCTGCGGCCATGTTGTCCGGGTGCAGCGTGCGTCCGGTGCCGCCGCCCGAAGCGACCGAGAAGTATTTTTTGTTTTGCTCGTAGCACTCTTTCTTATAAGTGCCGGCTACCGGGTGCTGGAAGCGGGTCGGGTTGGTCGAGTTGCCGGTGATCGACACGTCGACGCCCTCTTTGTGCATTACGGCCACGCCTTCGCGCACGTCGTCCACGCCGTAGCAGCGTACTTTTGCGCGGAGCCCTTTCGAGTACGGGGTTTCCTTGACGATTTTCAGTTCGCCCGAAGCATAGTCGAACTCGGTCTGCACGTAGGTGAAACCGTTGATGCGCGAGATGATCAGCGCGGCGTCCTTGCCCAAGCCGTTCAGGATCACGCGCAGCGGATTTTTACGCACTTTGTTGGCCATTTCGGCGATCTTGATCGCGCCTTCGGCGGCGGCGAACGATTCGTGCCCGGCCAGGAATGCGAAGCACTGGGTCTCTTCGCGCAGCAGGCGGGCGGCCAGGTTGCCGTGTCCGACGCCCACTTTGCGATCGTCGGCTACCGAGCCCTTGATGCAGAAAGCCTGCAAGCCGATTCCGATCGCTTCGGCTGCTTCGGCTGCGTTTTTGCAACCTTTTTTAAGGGCGATCGCCGCGCCTACCACGTAAGCCCATGCCGCGTTTTCGAAGCAGATCGGCTGCGTCTCCTTGCAGGTGGCATAGGGGTCGATTCCCTTTGCGGCGCAGATCGCCTTGGCGTCCTCGATGCCGTTGATCCCGTATTCTTTCAGTACCGCATTGATATGGTCGATTCTGCGGTCGTATCCTTCAAATAAAGCCATGTTTTTAAATTTTAACGGTTTTTACAAAACGGGTTATTCCTGGCGCGGGTCGATGTATTTGACCGCTTCGGCGAAACGGCCGTACGAACCTTTGGCCTTGGCCAGCGCTTCGTTGGCGTCGACGCCCTTTTTGATCATGTCCATAAATTTGCCGAGGTGGACAAATTCGTAACCGATCACCTGGTCGTCTTCGTCGAGCGCCATGCGGGTGCAGTAACCTTCGGCCATTTCGAGGTAACGGGTGCCTTTGGCCACCGTGCCGAACATCGTTCCCACCTGGCTGCGCAATCCTTTGCCGAGGTCTTCGAGCGAAGCTCCGATCGGGAGTCCTCCTTCGGAAAAGGCCGACTGGCTGCGTCCGTAGACGATTTGCAGGAACAGTTCGCGCATCGCCGTGTTGATGGCGTCGCACACGAGGTCGGTGTTCAACGCTTCGAGCAGCGTTTTCCCGGCAGGATCTCGGATGCCATTGCAGCCGCCGAGTGCGTCATGCCCGAGCAGCCGAGGGTTTCGACCATCGCTTCCTGGATAATGCCGTCTTTGATGTTCAGCGTCAACTTGCAGGCGCCCTGCTGCGGCGCGCACCAGCCCACGCCGTGCGTCAGTCCCGAAATATCCTTGATCTCTTTGGCGCGCACCCATTTGCCCTCTTCGGGGATCGGGGCGGAGGGATGGTTGGCTCCCTTTTTCACGCAGCACATGTGCTGCACTTCGTGTGAATAAATCATAACGGTAAATTTATGTGTTAAACGTTTTGTGGATGTATTCCGATCCGCGCCGGGCGGCTGCGCAGCGCGGGTATTGTTGCCGTGTATTTCTCCGTTTTTCGCATGACTCGTTCGTTCAAAAGATTTTGACGATCAGATGCCCCAGGCAGGCGGCGGCGAGTCCGAGTCCGAAACTCAGCGTCGTGTAGAGGATAAAATGCAGGAGGTTGCCGTTCTGGAAAAGCGAAAAGTTTTCGTGAACGAACGTGGAGAACGTCGTGAACCCGCCGCACAGCCCTACGGTCAGGAACAAGCGCAGGTCGGGATTCATCAGATTGCCGCGCTCGAAAATTCCGTACAGCAGGCCGATCGCCAGGCAGCCCAGCACGTTGACCGCCAGTGTCCCGAACGGGAACGACGACCCGGTTCCCCCCTGCACCCAGCGCGCGAGCGAAAACGGGCGATCCCTCCGATAAAACTACCCATGCCGATAAAAAGGAGCGTCCTCAGCATAAGGCTTCGCTCTTTGACATGGAACGATAAAAAGTGTTTGTTTGTTACCGTCATAGCTGATTTGCAAAGTGGATTCGAATTCCGTAGGTGTCATCAGCTTCGCCTGGAAAGGCGGCGGTTCAAGGCAGATACCATTGCCCAACTTCGGCGCAAAGATACCTAATGTTAGGTAAAAGCAAAACCTTGTCCGGTAAAATAGCGTCCGATCCGGATATGGTCACGCATACGAACCGCGTCTTCCGATTTTGATACCGGAGCCGGGAATGTTTCGGACGGGAAGCGCTGTATTTCGGTGAGACCGGCGAAAATGGAGTCGGATGGCGGATGTTATCGGAACTTTTGTTTATTTTGTAATGTTTTTGGTCGTGCGGGTCGAACCGAAAGACCGCCGACCGCGCGATTGCATGGTTTTTAATCGTATTCTCAAATATTCGTTTGCTGATGGAAATGCAAGGGAGGGAACATATCGGCTGGATCGACCTGCTGCGTGTCGTCGCCTGTTTTCTGGTGGTTTTGTCGCACTGCTGCGATCCGTTCGTCGCCCGGTTCGATGCCGACCGGGGAGCATTTTTGACCGGGGTATTCACCGGTAGTTTCGTCCGGGCCTGCGTCCCGCTGTTCGTGATGATGACGGGGGTGCTGTTGCTTCCCGTACGCGCGGAGCTCGGGGATTTTTACCGGAAGCGTATCGGACGCATCGTCGTTCCGTTGGTTTTCTGGTCGGTCGTGTTGCCGCTGTCGTATTTCGTTTACCTGAATTACGTCGTTTCGACCGGTAATCCGATGATCGTCGCCGACGACCATACCCTGGGAGCTACTCTGACCCGGATCTATACCTTTATTTTTAATTTCAATTACGATACGACCCCGTTGTGGTATCTCTACATGCTGGTCGGCCTTTATCTGATCATGCCCGTGATCGGCGCATGGCTGCAGCAGGCTTCCCGAAGGGATATCCGGCTCGTTCTGTACGTATGGGGCGTTACCCTGCTGCTGCCCTATATAAAATGGTCGCTCCGACGCTGGGGTATGAGGGCAATTACGGCAATATGGGGATTCTCGGTGTTTGCGACTGGAACAGTTACGGAACTTTCTATTACGTGTCCGGGTTCATCGGTTACCTGATCCTGGCCTATTACCTGGCGAAGTACCCGCCGCAGTGGAGAAGCGTACGCTGGCCGTTACCGTTCCGATGTTTCTGGGCGGCTACTTGATCACTTCGTTCGGTTACGTGCTGACCCAGCAATATTTTCCGGGCGATTACGCCTACCTCGAGATCGTGTGGCTTTTCACCGGGATCAACGTTTTTATGATGACTTTCGCGGTGTTCGTCGTTATCCGCAAACTGAAGGTGCGCGCGTCGGTCTGTCTGTCGCGCCTCGCCTCGCTGACGTTCGGCATTTACTTGTGTCACTTTATTTTCGTGCAGGTGGGATACGATCTGATGGGGACGCTGGATGCGCTTCCTGTGCTGCTACGTATTTTCTGCATCGCGCTTTTTTTGCCTTCGGGATAAGCTGCGCGTTGGTCTGGATCATGTTCCGGTTTCGCCCGACACGCCGTTTCGTCCGGTAGAGGCGTTCTTCGAAAACGGCTATCCGGGCGATACCGTGCCGGGACAGCCTGTTCTGGTTCGGTATCGTGCGATCCGAGAACCGAATCCCGTCGGTATCGGGATGATCCCCTGTTTTCAACGAACTGTTTCTCTTTCTCGGGATTTCGAAAAGACCGACTGACATTTTTCCCCTTTTCCGGCTTTCGCGTATTGCCATATTTGTTGACGTCTTTTGATCCGTACCACGCTGCGGTCGATTTTTTGCCGTCCGGCGGCCGGCTGTGCCTTCCGGGCCGATTTATGGTGAATTTAGACGGAAGGACTGCTTGTTTGAGGTGGTAAATCGTTTGATTATCAGTGTGTATAAATCAGATGATTCGTTTTGGGACACTCGTGTAAATTTTGTAACTTTGTCGCATAATTAAGCGTTATGAGTGTTATAATTGATATATACCGGGACGAGAGCGCAGAAAGATTAAAAAAGATTCCGGACAATTCGGTCGATTTGATCGTAACATCCCCGCCTTACGCGGATCAACGGAAAAAAAAACTTACGGAGGGATCCATCCCGACCGGTACGTCGAGTGGTTTTTGTCGATTTCGGCAGAGTTGCTGCGGGTGCTGAAGCCTACGGGGACTTTTTATCCTGAATATTAAAGAAAAAGTCGTGAACGGCGAACGCAGTATCTATGTCATGCAACTGATCCTGGCGATGCGGCAGCAAGGCTGGATTTGGACCGAAGAGTTTATCTGGCATAAGAAGAATTCGTATCCGGGCAAATGGCCGAACCGGTTCCGCGATTCGTGGGAACGGTTGCTTCAGTTCAATAAGGAGAAAAAATTCAATATGTACCAGGAGGAGGTGATGGTGCCGATGGGCGATTGGGCGAAATCGAGGCTCAAGAACCTTTCCGAAATCGACAAAAGCAGGGATAATTCGAAAGTGGGCAGCGGCTTCGGTAAAAACATATCCAACTGGATCAACCGGGACAAAGCCTATCCGACCAACGTGCTGCATCTGGCCACCGAGTGCAATAACAAAAATCACAGCGCGGCCTTTCCCGAAGAACTGCCCGAGTGGTTCATTAAGCTTGTTTACTCGGGAGGGCGATTGCGTGCTGGATCCGTTCATGGGTTCCGGTACGACGCTTCTTGTTGCCAAAGAATGAACCGGAATGCGATCGGAATCGAAATTATTCCGGAATATTGCGAGATGGTGAGCGAACGGTTGGACGTGGAGGTTAAAGAGTGAATCGCGGCGCATTGAATCCGGAACGAATACACTGAATTAAAGTGCGGACAGTCGGACTTCGAAAACGAATGAGAAGTTCCGAAAATATCCTGAATCCGTATTTGAAAGATCGAATCATCCCGTATCGGTTGGATTGCGGGACGATTCCGTGCGTATATCCTTCAACGAGAATATTGTACCGGAGTCGAAACGGTCGAAAAAACGAATATTTTTGGAATCTAATAACAATATAATTCATAAATTTGTAACAAAAAGTTTATAACCGGACTCCGGTAGGAGACGGGTCCGGCCGGAAGAATCGGTGCAATTTAATTCACACTAACCAAAATAGAATATATTATGGAAAAATGTATTATTCCGGGTTGTCCTCACGAAGGAGGAAACCAGCTGGGAATCAGATGTCGCAGGCCGGATACGACGGCCGTTTGGGCTCCGAACTGCAATGTTTTTTTGTGCAACGAACATGCCGAAAGCGGATGTCGCATCGACATCAGGATTACTCCCGCCAACGATGGGAAAATTACGACGAACGTTTCCGTGTCCGGTTGCGACGAGTATTTCGCGGGTGACGATGATCCGGCGGAAATAACATGAACGGAATCTGAAAGAGCGAAAAATCCTTATTTTTTGCCGCTGTTTCAATATAAAAAGCCATGAATCGAATGTGATTTCATGGCTTTTATTTTCGCAATGTGGTATTCTGCATCTGTTCCGGTTCCGCGTTTTCTTTATCTGCAGATAAAAGGACTCGTAACATAGGTATAAACGGAAGGAAGAGCGCATAATTGCCGGAACAATGATCAACTTTACAAAAAACGGGCGAAGTTGCGAATGTGTAAGATGAAATTAAGGCTTCGAATAATTGATATTCAATTATTCGAAGCCTTAAAAGTACCCGGAGCCGATACATAACCGTGAAAATACCAGAAATCAAAAGAATATAAATATATTATGATTCAGTAATTTATAGATTTTCTCTATTGCTGTAATTTCTCTTAGATTCCTATTATTTGTCAAATAGTACACTTTTAGTACACCTTGTATTCGAATTGTTTTTATATTTGCAAATATACGAAAACAAAAGAATATCAAAGGAATAACAAAATGGCTAAGGTTGAGGCTAAAACGAAAGAGAATCCAAAATTACAGCAAAGTACACTTTCTGATGGGAGGATAAGCCTGTATCTGGAATATTATCTGGGACGTACACAATGGGTCGACGAGGAAACGGGCAAAATTAAAGTCAAACATGACCGTAAAAAAGAAACCCTCAATATGTACCTTATAGCCAAACCCCGAACCCCGGAGGAACGGCAATTGAACAAAGAGACTATTGAACTTGCCAAGCAAATCCGAATCGAGCGAGAACAGGGATTGAAAGCCGCCAAAACAGGTAAACGTATCGCTGTTGCCAAGAAAGTTAATTTCCTTGAGTATTTCCAAACTTATATCGACAATTATACTAAAAAGGATATTCGTATGATGGAGGGGGTATTTAAACGGTTCAAAGATTTTTTAGCGTTGGAATATCCCGTATTTAAAACTACAATACGCCCCGATCAACTTAACAAAGACATGATGATCGCCTTTGTGTCATACCTTGAAAAGAACAGTACAGGCGAGGGGCACGGGGATATTTTCAGCGATTTAAAAAGTTGTCAAGTATGCCATTGATCACGATATAATGGCAAAGAATCCTTTGTGCCGGGATTATTTGTAAAGTCGATGACCAGACATTAAGAAAGGATGTTTTTGAGCGTCGAGGAGATGCAGAAACTAATATCGACCACTTATGACGGCCAAAATCCGGAAATAAGGCGCGCATTCGTGTTCTGCCTTTATACGGGGATTCGATTTTGTGATTTGGTAACCTTGCGATATAGCAACGTCGATTATTCAAACCGCTTGTTATCGTTTGAACAGGAAAAAACCAAAGGGCATAGTGCCAATAGCGGGGTTATAATACCCTTGAATGATGGCCTATTGTCTTTAATCGGAGAACAACCCAAAAATGAAGATGAGGAATTGATCGACGACACTATTTTCATTTACCAAGTCATACGATGTGCCTAAAGGCGTTGAGGAGATGGACAGCCCGTGCCGGGATTGACAAACATATTACATGGCATTGCGCCCGGCATTCATTTGCCGTAAATATCCTCAACAACGGAGCTAATATAAAGACTGTGGCAAGCCTGTTAGGTCATAGTGGATTGAAACACACCGAGAAATACACTCGTGCGGTTGACAGCTTGGAAAAAAGGAAGCGATAAATAGTTTACCCGAAATAAAGTTGTAGCTATGTATTTGAGAGATTTATTTTCATGGCGTCGAATCGGGGAAGTTATTGACAACGGCGATTTTCAATATCTATATACGGGAACCGGAGAACCAGGATCAACTGAAATTAAAAATTGGGTTATCGGACGTATATATGTAGAGAAATACGAATATGACCCAATAGCGATCTTACGAAGTCCGAACCATATTACCGACTTTTTGGATTATCATTTGATAAAATACAATGAAAGATATACCCAATCGGATAATCTGGCATTTATTGAAACTTTTGAATTGGTATGGCGGTCGAAGATTCGTCAACATGATTTAGAAGAATCATCCTATGTGGACATAGCTGTTTCCAAATGGATGGAGGCCCACGAACCTGATATGCCGCAAATTAGACACACAAATATTCCTTTTAGGCGATTGTGTGAAATATTTGATGTTGGCAAAGACATGACCGACGACGAAATGACACTTTGGTTTAGGCAAAATTTTCATGCAACTGTAATTGATGGAGTGGACTTAACCAATGGCGTCGATAAACAGGCATATATCAATAACTTTATGGAGCGTCATTTGGCAAAATACCTTGAACGTTATACTGCCGATGAGATTGAGTTTGCGTTGGTGGTGTCACATAGCCAAAATCGTGTAGGGAGTTGCCCAATGCTTCATAAGTGGTGTGTTTCTAAACTGACTGACGACTACATAACACCGTTGAGTACTACTTCAACAGCATATAACACAACAAGTACCCTGTTTCGCCCTATTGCACAACATAAAATCGAGGAACTTTATAAACTACTTGTTAGTATTAACTGTATTGATCGGCAAACGACGCCCGAAGCCTTGTGTAAATTCCTGCAAACAGAAGACTATGATAAAAAGTGGTTTGGATTGGGAGCAAACAATTATTCAGAGAATTATTGTCGGGCTTACACAAGGAAGGTGTTAAATTCGCCGCAATTGAACAGTACGTGCCGAAATGTTGTGTTGACAAAAAAAGGAGATGTGCTCAAATTGGCAAAAAATAAAATAGTGGGAAGTACAGAATCCGATAAGATAGCCGATTTTTTAGCGACATTGTAACGTATTGATAGACATAATTAGCGACTATGTAGCGACTGGAAAGCGACCTTAGTAGGTCGTTTTTTCATTTGATTATTAGTGTTTTACAAAGTCTCTTTTATGTTCTTTTGTAATCGTGATTCACGCAGAAAGGGTAAGGCCAACCCGCAAAAATTTAACCATTTAAGTTCACTACTGTCCAAAGAAATTACCCCATAGGTTCAGTTGATCTGAATCGGAATCATTCATCGGACGTTTTGGTTTAATAAACAGTTCGCCTAAAGGCTTCCTCTCAAAGAGTACTTTGCCGACTACGGACGATAAAATATAAAGTTCCTGATCAATATGAAACATCTTTCTGGCAATGGCAAGCAGCAGGTAATCGCAGATGGCAATCCATATCTGCGAGTATACTGCATTCTGGCTGGTCCCGTAGAACGCCTTGATGTTCAGATGTTGCTTGATCCATTTGAAGAAAACATTCCACTTGCCAACGTTCCCTATAAAGTTCAGCAATGGTCAGGTAGGAATGTGTGAAGTCATTGGTCAGGAACCGATAGACATTTCCCGTGGCATAATCCTCATACACAACCATACGGAGTGTATCCGGATACCATCGGGAGGTTTTCAGTCCCGTCAGCCTGATAGTGGAATCGCTAACAACTCCTGTACTTTTATCAACCGGATGCTCTTCTACCACCTCATACTTCATGTTGTCCTTGGCCCTGGTGACAAAGAAAGCCCGCTGGCGATGAAAGTGGAGGAACAACTGCTTGAAATCCACATATCCCTTGTCCATGAGGTAGTAATTACCAGGCTCCACGGGTACGAGGCTCATTGCTTTGGAGTCATGGACGCGGCTTCCGTCAGATAAATAAATGTGGGAATCGTTCCCCGCAAATCCAGCAGAGTATGCATCTTTACACCACCTTTATCATGATGAAGTCTTGCCCATGGACAGAGTTGCAGGCAAAGTTTCATCGTACTGCTGTCGAAGGCATAGACGATTCCGTCCACGTCGAGTCTGGAAGGCTCATGGCGGTACAGGTATCTCGCTTGTGCAATCAATATCTGACCGAAGTCGTGATAGATGCGCCAGTCCTTGAATCCCGTTGATATGTGCCAAAGTCGAGGCGTTGGATATATTTGATTCCGGACGAGTACAACTTGAAGGACAGGGCAACCAGCGTTGCATCAATGCTGCGCAGGCTATCCTGGCCGGTGAACTGGGCAAAAACTCATCACCATGAACTGGTCTCTGCATTTGAACTCGATGGCATGTCGGTTGCCATTGTATCTCTTTACGCATTTGTCAAACTCATATCTCGGTATGAGCGACATTATCTGAGCGAATACGTGCTGTCCCTGATTCATGATTTCTATCTCTTGCAATACTATTTGCAAAAAGTATAAAATCAAATCCCGGAAAAAGTTTTATTCGCGTAATGCATTAATATAAACTAATTTAAATCATGTCTGAGAAAATTTCTTTGGACAGTAGTGATTTAAGTTATCACGATCATGAGCACAGAAGAGATTAAACAACAACTTGACAGAATTGAAAACAGTCTGGTAAACCAAAAGGAAGTTTTAACACTTGAAGAAGCGGCGCAATATACAGGATTCAGCAAAAGCTATCTGTATAAATTGACCAGTAGTGCAAAAATTCCCCATTACAAGCCCGCCGGGAAATTGTGCTACTTCAACCGATTTGAACTCGATCAATGGTTGCAACAGAATCGGATTAGCACACAGGATGAAATATACTAAAAGCCCAGACATATTGCATGAGTCCACGCAAAGGGCGACGTACCAATCAATAATTTTTCATATAGGGTTGAGGTGTGTTTATCGTGCCTCAACCCTATATATTAACCCAGAAATTATTACTGAATCGGTAACCGTGATTGACACACTAAATATGATATTACGGATGAGTATTCCTGATATGGAGGCCGTTTGTAAGAATCTTCATAACTGCCGACCAAAGACGTTTAGAGATGGGCTTAACGGCTATGAAGGGTATTTAAAGAGTTGGCACAACACCAAAACCAAGATTTGAAAGTCCAAATAACCAACTATTATGTCAAAGTTGGCTTTGTGAGTTGGTGCAAATGGTTTTATGGCGATAATTTTCACACTATGACATTAAGTGATATACGGCAATGTATCGAAAGAATAAGCGAACAACTGGGTTTGCCTATGGGCGAGGCGCGAATTACACGGCTGGACATCGGACACAATATAATCGTCGATCATAAACCGGAAATATATCTCAACCACTTGGGGACACTTTTGCATCATAAACGACTTCCTACATCCGAGGGGGCTTTATATTACTCAAATTCATTAAGGCAGTTCGTTTTGTACGATAAGAAGAAAGCCCCAAAACACAAGCGCGATATAGTTCCGACAGAGTATATTAATAGCCATGTTTTGAGATTGGAACTCAGATTGCTCCGAAAGTTGGCAAGTAATTTTACCACCAAGGTCATTACTGCTGATATGTTATGTGAAGAGAAATTTTATCATGCCTGTATCAAATTATGGGGACAATATTATTGGAAAATTCAAAAATCAATAATATAGGAGGGTGTATTTGCAGTATAAAAACGAAAACAGCCCTATATAATCATGCCATCGTTTCTTTAGCAGAGCAATTCGGAGGACAATTACAGTTGATCGAGATTTTTGAGGAATCACAAGTAAAAAAAATCATTACCTCAAAACAAAAATCGGATTTAAAAAAAGAAGCGGTTATTAACGCATGTAATTCTCCTACTCTTAGGCAACCATCTGAATTGATAACCGAACTTGACAGGAAAGTAATCGAGGCTACGGATTTTCTGCATAACCACAGTTTTTAGTCTTATATAAAGCCTCAAAACATCTTCATACATAAATATCCAATCTCCAATCAAAGTCGATTTAAACGCAAATTCGAAGAAAATAACCGTGAACACAATCTTTTACTTACCTTTGTGGTAGAAATATTTATAGCGTTTGCTATTGTTTTGGGGTATAGAAAATCGCCAATTTTACACACTACCAGAAACAATAAGTATAACGCTCACGCTTGGCGTGGACTTACTTATTTGTAGTGTGGGCGTTTGGCGATGCCTCTATACCGAATATAGTATTGCCCGCGCCTTTTTTGTTGGTGTGGGATTGAAATGTTTAACCACAAAATAACACACCATGAAAAAATCAATTATTCTAACCGTCTTGGTACTTATCGGCGTATTGTCTGCCAATGCACAAGGTTTCGAAAGATTGGAAACCGTTAATTCAAAAAAGTCGTTAATTGTGATTTGGGACAGGCGTTTTTAGTAGAAAATACAATGGGAGCCGATACCGTTTACATTATTCTTTTAGATGATAAAGCATACCCACGTTTAAACGAATGGGTCAAAATGGAAGTAGGAGCCAGACCGGAAACAATCGAGTTTCTAAACAAGCTACTATATACGTTCGATAACATGAAAAAGGGGATTCGTTCAATTCCGGGTTACAAAGCGAGAATAAATTGTTTTACCGAAACGAGTTAGGGGTTAAGAAAATCGGTGTTACTGGAGAAAGCGGAACCAAAGGCTATTTGCGAAAGGCAAATGTACGATCCATGTTAGAATATTTTAACGCCTCGCAAAACCCTGAAAGCGATGAATAAATACTTACGCCTCATTTGTCTCGCTACGTGCTTGTTTGCAATCGTATCGTGTGAGAAAAACGATCATCCAACCCCGAAAACAGACATAACTCAAACAATCTATGAGCCAGGTAAAGAATATACCCGTAAATTCTATTTTGGTTCCCATGCAATTGGTGGCTATACACCGGAAACGGGAGTGCATTTTATCTACTATTTTTTCCCGAATGCACTCGGTTGGGCGGAGGCTTTCAGTTGCATGACTATGATAACGGTGTTCCAACTGCTGATCAAATCAATAAAGTTATAGCACTACTGTCCAAAGAAATTTTCTCAGACATGATTTAAATTAGTTTATATTAATGCATTACGCGAATAAAATTTTTCCGGGATTTGATTTTATACTTTTGCAAATAGTATTGCAAGAGATAGAAATCATGAATCAGGGAAAGACCGTATTCGCTCAGATAATGTCGCTCATACCGAGATATGAGTTTGACAAATGCGTAAAGAGATACAATGGCAACCGACATGCCATCGAGTTCAAATGCAGAGACCAGTTCATGGTGATGAGTTTTGCCCAGTTCACCGGCCAGGATAGCCTGCGCAGCATTGATGCAACGCTGGTTGCCCTGTCCTTCAAGTTGTACTCGTCCGGAATCAAATATATCCAACGCTCGACTTTGGCACATATCAACGGGGACCCAAGGACTGGCGCATCTATCACGACTTCGGTCAGATATTGATTGCACAAGCGAGATACCTGTACCGCCATGAGCCTTCCAGACTCGACGTGGACGGAATCGTCTATGCCTTCGACAGCAGTACGATGAAACTTTGCCTGCAACTCTGTCCATGGGCAAGACTTCATCATGATAAAGGTGGTGTAAAGATGCATACTCTGCTGGATTTGCGGGGAACGATTCCTACATTTATTTATCTGACGGAAGCCGCGGTCCATGACTCCAAAGCAATGAGCCTCGTACCCGTGGAGCCTGGTAATTACTACCTCATGGACAAGGGATATGTGGATTTCAAGCAGTTGTTCCTCCACTTTCATCGCCAGCGGGCTTTCTTTGTCACCAGGCCAAGGACAACATGAAGTATGAGGTGGTAGAAGAGCATCCGGTTGATAAAAGTACAGGAGTTGTTAGCGATTCCACTATCAGGCTGACGGGACTGAAAACCTCCTGATGGTATCCGGATACACTCCGTATGGTTGTGTATGAGGATTATGCCACGGGAAATGTCTATCGGTTCCTGACCAATGACTTCACACATTCCTACCTGACCATTGCTGAACTTTATAGGGAACGTTGGCAAGTGGAATGTTTCTTCAAATGGATCAAGCAACATCTGAACATCAAGGCGTTCTACGGGGACCAGCCAGAATGCAGTATACTCGCAGATATGGATTGCCATCTGCGATTACCTGCTGCTTGCCATTGCCAGAAAGATGTTTCATATTGATCAGGAACTTTATATTTTATCGTCCGTAGTCGGCAAAGTACTCTTTGAGAGGAAGCCTTTAGGCGAACTGTTTATTAAACCAAAACGTCCGATGAATGATTCCGATTCAGATCAACTGAACCTATGGGTAATTTCTTTGGACAGTAGTGCTCTTCATTCACTACTGTCCAAAGAAATTTTCTCAGACATGATTTAAATTAGTTTATATTAATGCATTACGCGAATAAAATTTTTCCGGGATTTGATTTTATACTTTTGCAAATAGTATTGCAAGAGATAGAAATCATGAATCAGGGGAAAGACCGTATTCGCTCAGATAATGTCGCTCATACCGAGATATGAGTTTGACAAATGCGTAAAGAGATACAATGGCAACCGACATGCCATCGAGTTCAAATGCAGAGACCAGTTCATGGTGATGAGTTTTGCCCCAGTTCACCAGCCAGGATAGCCTGCGCAGCATTGATGCAACGCTGGTTGCCCTGTCCTTCAAGTTGTACTCGTCCGGAATCAAATATATCCAACGCTCGACTTTGGCACATATCAACAGGACCCAAGGACTGGCGCATCTATCACGACTTCGGTCAGATATTGATTGCACAAGCGAGATACCTGTACCGCCATGAGCCTTCCAGACTCGACGTGGACGGAATCGTCTATGCCTTCGACAGCAGTACGATGAAACTTTGCCTGCAACTCTGTCCATGGGCAAGACTTCATCATGATAAAGGTGGTGTAAAGATGCATACTCTGCTGGATTTGCGGGGAACGATTCCCACATTTATTTATCTGACGGAAGCCGCGGTCCATGACTCCAAAGCAATGAGCCTCGTACCCGTGGAGCCTGGTAATTACTACCTCATGGACAAGGGATATGTGGATTTCAAGCAGTTGTTCCTCCACTTTCATCGCCAGCGGGCTTTCTTTGTCACCAGGGGCCAAGGACAACATGAAGTATGAGGTGGTAGAAGAGCATCCGGTTGATAAAAGTACAGGAGTTGTTAGCGATTCCACTATCAGGCTGACGGGACTGAAAACCTCCCGATGGTATCCGGATACACCCGCATGGTTGTGTATGAGGATTATGCCACGGAAATGTCTATCGGTTCCTGACCAATGACTTCACACATTCCTACCTGACCATTGCTGAACTTTATAGGGAACGTTGGCAGAGTGGAATGTTTCTTCAAATGGATCAAGCAACATCTGAACATCAAGGCGTTCTACGGGACCAGCCAGAATGCAGTATACTCGCAGATATGGATTGCCATCTGCGATTACCTGCTGCTTGCCATTGCCAGAAAGATGTTTCATATTGATCAGGAACTTTATATTTTATCGTCCGTAGTCGGCAAAGTACTCTTTTGAGAGGAAGCCTTTAGGCGAACTGTTTATTAAACCAAAACGTCCGATGAATGATTCCGATTCAGATCAACTGAACCTATGGGGTAATTTCTTTGGACAGTAGTGCTCTTCATTATGAAGAATTACAAGCAAGTAAACTAAAACAGGCCTCCGAAGTACTTGATTTATTAGATTTTAAAGTGTTTACAAATTATTAGGAGTGCCGACTCCTCAAACATCGGCTGAAATACTCCATTGGATGGAAGGGGAAAAATGATACAATCTATTGATGATGCAGGGTATTACATTTTAAACTTTGGGGTTTTATCATGTGCATATAATCTAAACCAATTCGATGGGCTTTCGCGCAAAAAACGTTCGAGTAATTAAATATAAAGGAGTTACAAAAGAAGGAAACAGAAAAGGAACAACCTGGGAAGAAAGGGTATGCGATAGGATATGAGGGCTTGATAAATTACATTAAGGCATTATTACCAAGTAGTGAAATTATTAAAAATGCATTAAGAACTGAGACAACAGTATATCCTGAGATAGCATTACGAGAATTAATAGCAAATGCTTTAATTCACCAAGATTTTACAATCAGAGGAGCAAGTCCGATGATTGAGATATTCGATGATCGTATTGAAATATCTAATCCGGGTAAACTGTTGCCATCTAAAAAATAGATAGGTTAATTAGGACAACACCTGAATCAAGAAATGAGATACTCGCATCTGCATTCAGACGTTATGGAATTTGTGAAGAACGTGGTTCCGGGTTTGAGAAGGCTGTGGCTGCAATTGAACTATATGGGCTACCCCCGCTAAAATTTGAGGAATTAGAAAACTCTTTTCGAGTAACCATGTATAGTCCTAAACCATTTGCTAAATTGACACCTCAGGAAAGAGTCGAGGCTTGTTACCAGCATAGTATAATTCAATATTACTCTGTTGGAGGCATGACAAACACAAGTTTACGAGAACGTTTTAAGATGAGTGAACGGCAAAGGCCTCAGGTTTCTTTAGTTATAAAAAGAAGCATTAGCTCAAAATAAAAATTAAACCAAGAGACCCCAACAATGTCTCCACGAAATTCGCAGAATATATCCCATTTTGGGGTTAGTTTGCTTAATTCAATGAATACATGACAATATAATGAATTAGTTATCAATTAGTTTTTGCTTATCTAAGAACATGTATTAATATCTGATGGATTACCGCAAGATAAATAGTCATATTATCTTACTGGCAATTGTGATTGTCGTCCGGGTTACTCGTGGCTATGGTCGCACGGCTGATGGTGTTGGGGCAAGGGGGTCGATGCTGGTACGGCGAATCTTACCTTTGTCATTGTTCTCGGCGTTTGTGCGGTGGTGTATCTGATTATTATGTCGGTTTTCTCCCATACGATCATTCCGTGGATTATAAAGGAAGTTACCGGAGAAGAAACGTCCCATCGTTGAAACGGAAGCCGTTCCGTCCATCGACAACATGCCCATCGTGAATGTCGCGCAGATCAAACAAGATGCAGACAGGCAATTCGCCGAACGACGAAAAGAAAAAATAGAGTTGTTCCTGCGTTACGCTCATCGGACAATAGGCCCTTATGTAACATCCGATGAACTGGCCCGGCTTGATCGGTGTGTCGAGTGTTATGGTCGAGGGAAGCATGCCCGGTAGATTTCGTACCCATCCGGCCCGAAAAACTGAAAAATGCGGATCTGTTTCATTTCGGATGGAACATGGCTCATTATTTCGGACAGCCGAAACAGGATGTCGTGCCGTGGCTAAAAGCCGTATTTGTCCCTTTGTCCGACTTGGAAGATTCTTATATCAAAGGAAAACTGCGGGACTATCAAACTGAGAAATACACCATTCCTAACATAGAGGATATCCCAAAATACATGGCCGAACACAACGGCTAACCACCTCTTTCAAGAGATTATAAGGAGATTTTAAGGAGAAAACGAGTGTTTTTGTTCTCGAAAAATCTCCTTATTTATTTGCCCCGGATTCGATTGAATGTCGGATTCAGAACCCATTGTTTAACACCCTAAAAATTCGACTATGAGTTTGAAAGATTAGTTGGAGTCAGGGGCGAACATAACCGTAGCGGTCAAACTGGACGACCTGAGAGAGATTCTCAAAGAGGCAGCGGGAAGCCTCAAACCTGTTCGGCAAGAACCACCTCCCGAAGAATTTTTAAGCCGCAAAGAGGTTCTATCCGTTTTGCGAATCGACTCGTCTACCTTATGGTGCTGGGAAAAAGACCGGGTATATAAAGTCTTTCCCCGTTCGGCGGACGCAAGCGGTATAAAAGGATGATGTCGAGGCGATCCGCACCGGCAAAAAAAGGAGTGTACCGTCATGGATAACGAAGAATATATCCGTGTGGGGACGTGCTACCTGAAACTGTGCCGTGTGCCGACCGCTACGGGTGAGTTCCGGGAGAAATACTTGCCGTGGAATATAGAGACCATCCGGCAGGATCATTCCAAAGATTTCGTAGCCAATATCAAGAAATACGACGGTTATTGCTTTTTTCCTGCCCATGTGGATTATCAGCGGATGTACGGCAATTTCCTGAATATGTATGAGCCGATTCCATATCATCCGGAGCCGGGCGAATTTCCCCATATCAGGGCATTTCTGTCCCATATTTTCGGCCCGCAGATTGAATTGGGGTATGACTACCTGCAACTGCTTTACCGCCGACCACGCCAGCGATTACCGATTCTGTTGCTCGTTTCGCGGGAACGTAATACGGGTAAGACGACTTTTATCCATCTGCTGAAAGCCATCTTTGGGGCCAACATGACCGTCAATACGAACGAGGATTTTCGCAGTAATTTCAATTCGGAATGGGCCAGCAAACTGATTGTCGCCACCGACGAAGTACTACTGAACCGTCGGGAGGATTCCGAAAGGTTCAAGACACTTAGTACGGCCCGGACATTCAAACTGGAAGCCAAAGGCAAAGATCGGTTGGAGATCGAGTTTTTCGCCAAGTTCGTACTGTGTTCCAACAACGAGGACAATCCTGTGATCATCGACCAGGGGAAACCCGCTATTGGGTACGTAAAGTGGGCCCCATCGAAAAGGACGATCCGGGGTTGCTCGACAAGATGAAACGGGAGATACCTGCTTTTCTCCATTTTTTGCTTAACCGGGAATTAAGTGTACCGGAAGCCAGCCGAATGTGGTTCGATCCGGAACTGCTCACGACACCTGCCCTACGCCGTATTATCCAATATAATCGCGGACAGGCTCGAAAATGAAATGCTCGGCGTACTGGAGGACATATTTCAGGTGCATGACAAGGACGAATATGTGTTCTGCATACAAGATATGCAGAATATGCTTAGTGTCCGGGATATAAAGACCGAGCCGGTAAAGATAAAACGGGTATTGCAGGATAGTTGGGGGCTGAAACCGGAAAAGGTTACTCGCTACGTCTCCTACCGTCTCTCCGGCGACGGTTCGCTGTTCCCGGAACCGCGTACCGGCAGACCCTATTCAGTCGCCCGCAGTTTCATCGCTGAGAAACTGTTATTCTGTAACAGTGAAGGATAAAATCATTGAAAATCAATAATCAACACCTCGTTACAAACCCGTAACAAATGTGTAACAAAATAAATTAGTTACATGCCGCGTAACAACTTACCAAAACGTTACGCAACTGTTACTATCCTTAATCCTTTCGTTTACTGAAAGTTGAAGGCAGAATGTAACGAAGTAACAAAAAATCCGCCACCATGAACTACGAAGAAATAAAACAACGCATCAGTATTCGGACTTACCTCGCGGCACGGGGAATCAAACCCCGGTGGGAACGCGGCAACCGGGGCATGTATCTCTCGCCGCTGCGTAAGGAACGCACCGCCAGTTTCAGCGTCAGTTACGACAAAACCTCTGGCACGACTTCGGGACAGGCGAGGGCGGCTCGATCATCGACCTTGTGGCCCGCATGGAGGGCTGTTCCGAGGTCGAGGCTGCCCGAAGGCTTGCGGCGGGCGAACACGGAACGCTCGTTCCCATCCATGCCGAACCGCCGAGAGCGAGGCGAACCGACACCATCCCGCCTTATCATCCTCTCCGACCGCGAACTGACCCACCCGGCATTGCTCGGCTACCTGACAGGGCGGGGCATAGACCCTGCCATCGCCCGAACTTATTGCCGCGAGGTACGCTATACGATCGGCGGCAAAGAGTATTTCGCCATCGGGTTCCGTAACGATGCCGGAGGCTGGGAACTGCGTAATCCCCTATTCAAAGGAAGCAGTACGCCCAAGAACATTACCACCCTCGACAACGGCAGCGATACGGCAATGGTGTTCGAGGGATTTATCGACTTTCTATCTTATCTATCGCTGAAAGGTAACCGACGCCAAGCCGAAAGCAATCGGGCTTGCGCGAATTGCCGAGGCGCGAAGGAGGAAGGCGAAGCCAACCCGTCGCCGTCGATTGATAGCATCGTACTCAATTCGGTAACGAATCTGCAAAAGGCGTTCCGTTTCTCGCGCGCCACAGAGTCGTCCATGCCTTCCTCGACAACGATGACGCGGGGCGGAAGGTGTTGGCCCGACTGGAAGAATCCTTACCCTCGTCCGAAGTGATCGACCAATCCGTTTTTACCGCGACCACAAAGACCTGAACGAATACTGGCAGGAGAAACGAAACCTCGCTACCCCGCAAACACTTCCGCACGAACGGCAACGGAAGGAAACAGAACGGGCACATCTTGCTGTTCCGCAAGTTCCGCAATGTGTCTCGTCCCCGGCGAAAAGAGAGGCCCCGATCGGAAGTTCTAACCCCGTTGCGTACCCGCGGCATTTACGCCCCCGAAAGCCATAGCCTATTAGGGCTTTTTCTTTTCGCATCGCTGCGGCGACGCGGAAAAAGCCCCAATAGGCCAGCAGGGAGAACCCCGCTGGACACCCCTCTGCGGTCGGGACGACCGCCGGACGCTCCCCGCGTCCGAAGTCACGGCAGCCGAATCGTTCATCACAATAAACAGAGAAAAATATATGGGATACGTAGTATTGCATTTAGATAAGTCGCCGAGTAACGAAGCCCGGATGACAGCCCACATCGCACGGACGCAGATGCCCCGAATGCCGACCCGTCGCGCACGCACCTGAACCGGGAACTGATCGCATTCCCGGAAGGCGTGGCCGACCGGACGCAGGCGATCAATTATCGGCTGGCACACGCCGGGCTGACACGAAAGATAGGAAAGAACCAGGTAAAGGTAATCCGCGTTATGCTTACCGGTTCGCACGATGATATGAAGCGTATCGAGGCCGAAGGGAAACTCGACCAATGGTGCGCCGATAACCTTGCGTGGCTCAACAAGACCTTCGGGGAGGATAACATCGTGTCCGCCGTTCTGCATCTGGACGAATCGACGCCGCATATCCATGCGGCGGTCGTACCTATCGTAACGGGAGAGCGCCGCAAGGTCAAAGAGAAAAGAATCCCCGACAAACCCGGCAAAAAGAAATACCGCAAGAAAAGCCCGGATACCGTCCGCTTGTGTAACGACGATGTAATGTCGCGCATAAAATTGAAAGAATATCAGGATACCTATGCCGAGGCGATGGCCAGATATGGGTTACAGCGCGGTATCGACGGATCGGTCGCCCGCCATATTTCCACGCAGGAGTTTTACCGCAACGCCATAGCCGGGCAGAAGAATTTGCAGGACAACATCGACGCACTGCTCCGTATCGAAGAACAGAAGCGACAGGCCGTAGAACGGCTGAAGCAACAGGAACAGGAGGCCCGGACGGGTTACGAGCAGGCGAAGGCCATGCGTGAACACAAAACCGCAGAGTTGGAAGCGACCGAGCAAGAATTGAAGGCGGTAAAAGGGGAACTGAAAACCGAAAAGCCTGAAAAGTGCGGCGGCGGAGGTGGGTTCCAACATCGTGGAGGGTATCGGTTCGCTGGTAGGAACGTCGAAAGTCAAAAGGCAGGAGCAGCAGATCGGGGCATTGCGGCAAGAGGTGGCCGCCCACGAGGAAACCATCGAGATCCTGCAAACCCAAATGCAGACCATGCAGACCGACTACAGCCGTCGATTGTTGGAAGTGCAGCGGCAATCACAACAGACCATCGGGAAACAGCAAGGAGAGATAGATCGCATTTATGATTGGTTCCCCGATACGCCCCGGCTTATCAAATGGGGAGAGTATTGCCGTTCGCTCGGATTCTCTGACGGACAGGTACGCGATCTCGTGAACATGAGACCCGTCCGTTTCTCCGGAGAATTATATTCGCACGAACATTCCCAACACTTTGAAGTCGAGAACTCGGAAGCCCGGCTCATGCGGGATGAAAAAGGCCCCGGAGGATTTCAACTGTTCATCGACCGGATTCCGATCCTGCGGTGGTTCCGGCAAAAAGCAAAGGAATTTCTCGAACACATAGGAATCAAGATCAAAGACCGAAAACAGGGACCGGGGAATGGGGATGAGATAAATCCCACCCCCGGCATTTCACTAATATATAACCAAATCTTTGTATATTTACAGCGATAAACCTTGTTAATGAAAGACAATGCCTATGGCATAAACGGAAATATACAGGACATAAAATATAAAAAGCGTTAGCTTCTATTCTTGCTTTTGAAACTTGGCCGTTTTGTTAAGCACCCGAAGAGTAAAGTTAATGCCTGGGAAACGTGGGCTTTACTCGTTTATTTGGGTGTAGGTTGGCCAAGACCTCAAAAGCAGATAAAAGGTACTGTCCCACGTCTTTTTATGTGTAACCAAACTCCGCCGGGGGACGGGCGGAACCGATTTATACAAATGAAAAACATCTGTTTTTATTGATGCTGTCAACAGTGATGATTCTTGCCGGTTGCAGCAAAAACGAAGGCGGAGAAGGCGAGCCGTTCACTCCGCCCGCACAGGAACAACTCACGCAAAACGCCTATGCCGATAACGAAAATACGGGCGGCGGCTTTTCGTTCACGGCCGATGCCCCCTGGACGGCAACCGTGGACGAAGTAAAGCCACAGGCTCCGGCATCCGTACAGGCAAAACCGTTACACGGGCTGCCGGCAACAACGGCAATAACGTAGTCTGGCTGAAACTCTACAACGGAAACAGCGAGGCATACAGCGGCGGGGCCGGGACGATTACGCTCCGCATCGAGATCGACCAGAACTATACGGGCGAGCGGCGCGAAGCCACGATTACCATCCGTTCGGGCAACAACACCTTTACCGTAACCGTCGTTCAGGAGGGAACCAAGCAAGACGGCAGCCAGAACGAGCCGCCGGTCAAAGTGACGAAGATCACCCTCGACAAAACCGAACTTTCGTTGGACGCAGGAGCCAAAACGACGCTGACCGCCACGGTGGAACCCACCGACGCCACGATCAAATCGGTATCGTGGTCGAGTAGCAACCCTGCCGTTGCGGACGTAAATCCCGTAACCGGCGAAATAACCGCGATAACCGACGGAACGGCGACCGTTACGGCTACCTCTTCGTCCAATAAGGAGGTGTCGGCATCCTGTGCGGTAACTGTCGGAGGAAACGATCCCGAACCTTCAAGCCGGCAATTGATATCGGAAATGAACTCCTACTCGAAAAAGAACCCCGACAAATCGTACAGCAACATAAAATTGACTTACGACGATCAAAACCGGATAACGAAATGGCAGGAAGAAAGCCTGGATGAAGGATACCGCGATACCCGGACGATCACGTTCGAGTACGGCGAGGGCGTTGTACATATTACCTCCGCCGCTTCTTCCGACGATCCGGATGATCCTAATACTTACACGGCTTATCTGAATAAAAACGGTTTTGTTACCCGTACCGAAGGTCCCGGACGCGATGTGACAAACTACGAGTATGACTCTGAAAATCGTCTGATCCGCATGGTGCAGGCCAGAGAATGGCAGGAATATGTCTGGAAGGACGGCAATCTGACGGAAATCAAATACGGCAATGACGACGGAGAGACCAACGTTACCCGCTATACCTATTCCGAAGAACTCGCGAACAAGGAAAATTTCGATATTTTCTACGACCGCATATCCTGGGATGAAGAGTTGGCAATCGCGGGATTGACCGGCATACCGTGTCGCAACCTGCTTCACGAAGAGCGCGGCGAGAGCCAATGGGCATACAAGGATGATTTCGACATGACATACGAAGTGGACGGGAACGGATACATTACCAAAGCCGTACAGACCCAACCGCAACTTTCCTCTTCCGATGAAGAAGACGATCCTTGGATTGGGGAAATCAAACATATTCAGGGAAAATAAACACCGAAAATCGCAGAATTATCATGAAACGATTCCTTATATTTTTATTAACAGCAGTTGCTTGGGTCGGTTGCAACAAAGAGGACGGCGCCGGAGGCATATTCACCCGCCGACACAGGAGCAACTCACACAAAGCGCCTATGCCGATAACGAGAGTACGGGCAGCGGCTTTTCGTTCACGACCGATGCCCCTGGACGGCGACCGTGAACGAAGTGCAGGCGCAGGCTCCGGCATCCGTACAGGCAAAATCCGTTACACGGGCTGCCGGCAACAACGGCAATAACGTAGTCTGGCTGAAACTCTATAATGGAGACAGTGAGGCATACAGCGGCGGGGCCGGACGCTTACGCCCGTATCGAGATCGACCAGAACTATACGGGCGGGCGGCGCGAGGCCACGATCACCATCCGTTCGGGCAACAACACCTTTACCGTAACCGTCGTTCAGGAGGGAACCAAGCAAGACGGCAGCGAGAACGAGCCTCCGGTCAAAGTGACGAAGATCACCCTCGACAAAACCGAACTTTCGTTGGACGCAGGAGCTAAAGCTACGCTGACCGCCACCGTAGAGCCTGCCGACGCCACGATCAAATCGGTGGTATGGTCGAGCAGCAACCCTGCCGTTGCGGATGTAAATCCCGTAACCGGCGAAATCACCGCGATAGCCGACGGAACGACTACCGTTACGGCTACCTCTTCCTCTAACAAAGAAGTGTCGGCCTCTTGCGCAGTAACGGTGGGCGGCGGCGAACCTGTCGTGCCCGATCCCTCGAGCTACGCTCTTGTCAGCCGCATCGAACGCACGGTAACTTATTGGAGCCAGCCTCCTGCTTCGGAGCACGATGAAGAGGAGGCGACCTATACGTTCGAATACGACGACCATAATCGCGTTTCGTCATACACGATCGACATCCGCCCCACCAACGATCCGGAAGGTTCGAGCCAACTGGTCAGCAGCATCGACTACTCGGCACCGGATCGTCTCCGCATCGAGGATCGGTGGTCGGACGTCGGAACACAAACTTACGACATCTTGCTGAACGACAAAGGATACATCCGACAGGGCAAATCACATCCCTATTCCTATGACGACAAGATTGATGAGTTTTACACCTATGAGATAGAATATAACGACGAAGACCGTATCTCGCGCGTCTCCTACTCCAATACGTGGAACACGTATACCTATAAAGACGGTGTGTTGTCGGGCGGTTCCTATTCCGACGGAGCTCAGCCGGACGAAATATCCGGGTTCGAGCAATATTTCAACCAGACGCCGAACGACAAGTTGAATCTGGACATCAATATGCTCTTTTGTCGGGTATGCTATTGGAAGAAGCCTCAGAGGAGAGGTGCCGGGCCGGCTCGGGCGCTTGGCTTTGCTGCGCCTGGCGGGTCGCGGTATGGGCCCGTTACACGACAATATTTAGCGGATGGAGTGACGATGAAAATGGTGCTGTCGATGTTCCCGGCTATCCGGAACCCAATGTGACGGTTCACAAGAGCTACGAATACTACACTTATGCCGAGGACACGGATGAGCGCCTGGAGTATGTCTTTAACGACGACGGCACGGTTGCTTCGGTCACAGCACGTGCAACCGTGGTCAAAATCAAGCATGAATACGATATCGTGGTGGGTAATGAACTCTTCGAGCCCGGAGTGCCTGAAGCAGGATATAGATACGAAATCAAGAACAGAAAAGATACCGAAATTTGGATCGCGGTACGAATTCGGCCGTCTATTCGTTTACCTACCGCTAATTTATTGTATAACTAAAAAAAGACAGGCGCGATATAACTTTTCAATCTGTCTTTTAACGATACGCAAAATTATATGAAAGAGCCTCCCTCCGAATGTGGGAGGCTCTGATTTTATGCGTTTGCCGTTGCGGAACAGTTAATAGGAGGCAAAAGCGTAAAATATCTGCACGGATTCCCGGAAGTTTACTATCGTTTATAAATCTATGTTCTTTTAATTTTTGTCCATATGTTTTTACTTCGATTCGGGATTGCAAATGCCCCAGCTGTTGTCATACTCTTTTGATGATTGCTAAGGATATTATCTCAGAGGTTGTTCTATCTGTTTTTTAACGCCATTAAACAGCATGCCGTACAAATTTAAACTAAAACTGCCTCACAGTGTGCCCTGAGGCAGTTTTAGTGAGGTCTGAAGCAGAGAATATTCACGTATGAAAAATCAGCGTCGATGATTTAATGACTTTTGAAAAGTCTCTTAGATTTTTGCAATCAATTCTATAAAGTGCCCGAATTTTGCCCAAAACAGAAAAATAAAAACCTCAATAACTTGTAAATCAAATCATTGAGGTTTTTAAAAAGTACCCGGAGCCGGACAGCCCTATCTATTACGACCGTTCCGGTATGGTAACAAATTTCAATGTCTCTGCAATTTACTTTCATGGCTTGTTACCAAAAAGGATGCCCTATTCATAAACTTTTGGTTCTGCATTTGGTTCTGCATCCGACTTTCCGATAAAGAAAGGATGAGACTTCAACATTTCCGCGTTCTCTTCTGCCGAGACCTTGATATACTTCATAAAGTTAGATTCCTTTTTGTGCCCTGTAACCTTCATAATGGCAATAGTTGGAACCCCGGCCTTATATGCGTTTGTAGCGAATGAACGTCGAGCGGTATGAGTGCTAATAGCGTCGCATTTTTCAATATATAGTTGAGAGACCTTTCCCCTATATGTTTATTTAGAAGCACTTTTTTGTTATCCCAGCAAGTCGAGCAATCTCTTTGATGTGTTTATTCAATTTCTGGTCTGAAACGCTTATGTTCGGGTCGAACCGCGAGGTGATTTCCTTCACAATCGGATGCAACGGAATAATGACGCTTGACTTCCCTTTATCAGTAGTGATGCGAATATAGTTTTCATCAATATTCATTTCTCCGATGCGTGAAAAGTCAGATACTCGCAATCCGGTGTAGGCCCCTATCAAGAAACGGTCTCGAACGACAAGCAAACTCTCGTATTTCCTCCGTACCTGCCCTGACGTTAAGTTTGGGTATTCCGTTTTGAGACGTTCTTGGGTTATTTCAAGACGATAGATTGCATTTAACTCGCTCTCATCGAGGGTAAACATTATCTGATTCTGCACTAACAGTAACGAAGTCTTTGTGCCCTATATCCTCAAACCCATGCAGTTTATCTACAAAACCGAGCCTTTATATGCCTGTTTTACGACTTTCACGACGCTTCCAAAGTAGTTATCAGCATATTGCATGGAATAGAACCACGATTGAAAGTCATTGTAAAAATCAATGTTTATATCTTTGAATTTCAGCTTCTTTCTGCATTGTTTTTCATATTCGGCAAGTTTGTTCCTCGCTGTAACATATTTCTGAATGGTCTTGTGGTCTCTGACCTTATCATACCTGTCGATGTAGATTTGAAGATAGTCAAGGAATAACATTTCCTTTTGGGCAGGTTCTCCGACTTCATCTTTGTAAAATTCCCGGTCAAGAACCTCGAAAAATTCCTCTTTACTCGGTGCGTTATAGTATTCTTTGAAATGGGATAGCGTGCGGAGAGCGGCGACCTCCCATTTGGACAAGGTGTCATTGATTATATTACCTTGCTGATGTTTCGCAGAGACCCGAACTCTCTTTTATCGTTGTTCCAAAGATTTACGGGTATTGATTCATGGATAGACCGACGGTACTTTTTACCGTTGAATGAAACAAAATTGCTATGGTTGAAACTTCTCGTTCTGGATTCAATAAGAAAAAAGTTACCATACTTACATCATTTTGAGAACATTCGCCCACGCCCTGTTATAATCCAATCGGCCGATATGTTATATTTTGTTACAAGGAAAAGTATATATTCTGGCTTCAAGGTGTATGTTTCCGGGTGATTCTTAATTTTATACATCGACGAGTTTTCAACGCCCAATGCTGTCGAAATAGTCTTTTGCCCACGTATCGCCTTGAGGGCAATCAAAGTCTCGATTGCTTCAAAGAATCGCCGTGTTATTTTCTGACCTTCAAGGGAAACCATATCAGAAGCCGTCGTTTGTCAGAGCCATTATAACCTTGTAAACGGAGACTATCATCGCCTTTGGTAGCTCTTCCGGTTCATACTCTTTGTTGTGTGATACACAGAGCACGAAATCCTTTGAGTTTTCAGCAAACTTGCGCACCTCTTTCAAAATGCGCCGACCGTCATTTAAGAAAAGTACAAAAAGTGTGTCCATAACCGAAATATTCCTCCACCCTTCGACCTTTCGTATCAATAAGAGTGTTCCGGGGCTATATGTGGTATCATGCTATTTCCTGTTACATGCACACAAATATCCTCAAGGTGAGCACCAGCAAAGGGACATATTTTTTTCGATATAAGCCGGAGCGTCAGTTATATCAGTGCAGGCCGACATTCCCCCGACTGCATCAAAGTTATATACGGGTACAAGTCGGTATCCGTCGAGACTATCTTGTATCGCTTGAAGTTTGTTTTTTGTGCTTTCCAGCCTCCTTTGCCTTGCCCCACAACGAAATCATGCACTATCCGATGACGGCTATCATTCAATACCATAGCAGTATCTTGTTCATCAAATAGATAGTTGATATTCAGTTTGTCAGACAGCGAACATATTTTTTTTCGGCGAATTTACGTGTTAAAGCCTGTCTCCCTTTGATAATGTGAGAGATATAGGTTCTGTTACTGTCGATTTTAGAGGCTAAATCTTCCTGATTGTCAATTATCCCCTGCTCTTTGAGCCACGAAATAACATTTCGTAACCTTTCATTTTCAGCCATATACAGAAAAATGTGAGTTTTTGCGACAAAATAATGTGAGTTTTGTTTGGCTAAATGTTATTTTATTGTTAGTTTTACACCGAAATAAAAGTAACAATACCACCTCAACAACCACAAAGGTAGTATAAAGTGCTGATTTATCATCAACAAACTGCGAAAATGTGAATAAAATGACACGAAAAGGCCAAAATCTCATCTCCTACTATCAATCATTGGGTAGGAACTACAAGACGAAATTTGTGAGAAAGGTTGCCTCCCAATGTGACATTTCGAGCAATGCAGTCCTGAAATGGGTATTTGGAGACTGCAAGCCTTCTCGCCCGGAATACATTGATATTCTGGCAAAGGAAAGCGGCATTCCGGCCGAAAATCTCTTTAACCGAAGTCTCGATGAAAACATTGAGTTTTATACGTTTGAAGACCAAATCTGGTATCGCACGGAGGATGGGAATCAACACCATCTGACCGAAGCCGACCGTGATGCCATGCGGTTTATCATTGAGAAGTTCCGCGAGTTTTATCCCGAAGCCTTCTCGAAGCAAGTCTCAATGAATACAAACGATGCCAAGCGAATCTCCCGCATTACCAATATCGAGTTGTGTTGCGGTTATGCAAATGCAACTTCGGTGTTATAGATACTAACATTTCGGACGTAGATGCAAGTGGCTGTTTCCATTTCGAGCATGTTCCATGCCCATTACGAGGCGAATGCAAATACGAAAATGTTATTTGCCATCCTCGCTTCAATAGTAAAGTATCTGATGCCGAAATGCGAGTGTTGGAACTTCTGTCCAGAGGTATTCCAAGACCGCAAATTGCAGAAGAGCCTGTGCTTATCCCCGCACACCGTCCATAACCATATTCGGAACGCGAGTGTCCGCATTGGCGTCCACAAGGAATCGGAACTCATTGCATACGCCCACAAACACAATCTATTCAAGGAGGAGTAACAATGGTGAAGAAAAAGTCCGCAGAAAGGTTGAGCACTATGCAGATTATAGGAGTCATTCAGGATATGGATTACTCAAACAAGAAACTCGAAGAGGAGAATGAATATCTCCGAGCACATGGTGTCAATATCGACAAATTTTACCCGAAAACCATGACGGTTGAAATGGTTGCATACCTGCACGATGTTCACCCGAATACGGTTAGAAAGTATATCAACTGCGGCCTCATTCCCAAGCACCCCAATAGCACCAATGGGAAAATTCTAATACGTGCGTCCGACGGACTTACGCTGGATTTCGATGAGTTGCGAAGGAAATCTAAAAAAGCTAATATACAACACGATATGAAACGAAGAGCACAAGCCATTTTTTAATGACGACGGTTCAATGGCCATCGTTACGACCAAGAAAGGGAAGCGGCACTCAAAGAAGTTCTCCTCGGTGTCGCAGGCAGTCAATTACTGCGCGGAGAATCGAATTGAAGCCTATATGCCGAAACGATGAGTTGCGCCGTCTGTTATGGTTATCCCGGATGCCCATGTTGTTCTCCAGAGCCGCAAACTGTAACATGCCCAGCCTGCAAAGGAACAGGTGAAATCTACTACAACAGCGATGGAGAACGAATCACTAAAGAGGAGTATGACAAATTACCTGCCGACCACCGGGAATGTGATAGTTGTGCTGAATGTGATGGAAGCGGAGAAATCGAATATGATGATGAACCGGATTGGGACTCGATGCCCGGCGGACATGATTACTATTAAAAAACCAAGAGCAATATGACACAAAAGCCTAAAAATCTACCGGCTATTATCCTCGATATGCCTAATGAGGAATATCATCGAGGCGAGTGGAGTCGGGATTTCGTCAGCTCCACACAGCCTTTAAAAATCGCTCATTTCGCCGAAAGCGTTTGATTATTTACGTCGAATTGGAGGCGTGGAAATCAGCCTTGAGGCTTCGATGAAAGGAAGCGTTTATCATGCTATTTTGGCCTCGATTGCCAACACCGGATGCCTCGACGAGTTTGAGTCTGAATATTTTGTATTCGAGCCTCCTATTAACCCGACGACAGGCGCGGCCTACGGATTTCCAGAAGTATCAAATTGCCTATCAACAGGCTCGCCGAACATCCCGGTATGGAAGCTACAAGTCAAGCGGAAGTAGATTTAGCGAATACGATGGTTGAAGCCTTGCTCCATCATTGCGGGAACACTTCAGAGTCAATCAGCCGCCCCTTGAATGGGGGAACCGCAGAAATCTCGCACTTCGTCGAATACGAAGGTCTCGGATTCAAGTTTCGTACAGACCTCAAGACCAGCCGCAAAATCGTGATTGGAAAACAATATCTTCCAAAGATTTGCACGAAGAGACCATCACGTCCCAAATCAACAAGATGAACTACGGTTTTTCGGCGGCTTTCTATCAATTTTTCAATCATCTGGCAACAGGTGAATGGGCCGAGTTTTATTGGGTGTTCCAACAGAAAGAACCGCCTTACGATGCTGTTATCGTATCAGCAGACGCATTGGCGTACTGCAAACTTGACGACGAATCTCCGGTTTACAAAGGAGCCTCGGCCATCGAATTTGAAAACGCTCTTGAGCAATATATCAAGTGCAGTAAGAGCGGATATTATCCTGGCGCAGAAGTGTTCATTCAGCCCAACCTGAAAGGTCGGCGTGTGATGAACTTGAACGTACCGACGTATAAGCGGAACAACATCAGAACCTTTATAGTAAATAACAATGGCAGAACCAAAGAAACCGCAGACAGCGACGATGTTCGACGCATCTGCACAACCGACCTCCAACGGAACAGCGGAAAGTTCCAACGGACAACAGGCTTCTGGCAAGACGGCCCAGACGCAGTTCTCCTGCACCGGTAGCTCCCCAGCACCGCCTGCTATTCCTCAAATTCTCGTTGATGCCGGCCTTCAGGCTTGCTTCTCGGCTCCACGCAAAGCATTCATTGCGGCTGGAGGCACAGACGAAGAGTTTGCCCGTGAGGTGAATTTCGCGATTTCTCTGATGATGAAAAACGACTATCTCATCACTTGCGCAAAGAGCAATCCCGATTACCTCATTGAGGCTATCAAAGGCCTGTCGGCCTTACGAAGCTATCGCTCAATCCAGAATTAAAACTCGCGTATCTCGTTCCCCGAAAAGGTAAAATCTACTTCTCCTCGTCCTATATGGGGAAACGGGAAATTCTCATGCGGGCCGGTATCGTTCAATGGGTAGAAGCAAAATCTGTCTACGAAGGCGATGAGTTCGAGGTGCGGAAGGGTTCAACCTCCGAGATTATCCACAAGCCGGATTATTTCGGAAACAACCGCACGAAAGACAAAATCAAAGGCGGCTATTGGGTTGCATGTCTTCCGAACGGCAACGTCGTTTTCGACGTCATGCCCCTCTCTCGAATCCAAGAAATCATGTCCCGCTCGGAGGCCGTGAAGAGTGGTAAGGGGAGCCCGTGGGACACGGATTTTGAAATGATGGCTCGCAAAACAATCCTTAACTGGGGGTTTGGCTCCCTTCCGAAGACCGGCATCTCCGAACACATCCTCAAGGTTATCGAGACCGAGACAAAGATGGATAACGACGACTTTGAGGAATGGAAAAGCAACAAGAGCAAGAGGCCGCCGGACGCCCTGACAAGTTCGACCGCGACGGTGCATTCATGCCTTATGAAGAGGTGAAATAGCGACGGTCATGTACGCAATCTCCAACAGGAATTTCGAGGAAATCCTTGAATTGCTCGACTCTCTAAAAGACCTGCCGGGGAAGGATTTGCGAACCATCAATAAAAACGGCGGGCAGTAGTCATTATCAAGAAATTAACCAAATCTAAACAGATAGAGTATGAAAAGTCACTGCAAATCGACGAAAACAAGGCGTTCGACCTCTACCAGACAGCGACGCCAGAGTTCAAACAGATGCTTGAGGATTCCTTCGGAAAGGAATTTTTCAAACGCAAAATCACCGACCGAGTAAAGAGTTACGAAGATGCCTGCGCCATCCTCGGCATCGACCCGCATACCTCCATGCCGGACACATCCGACTGTCCGAAAGAAGACCGAAAAGCCTACATCGCTTCCCAAAGCTCGTAGTTATCACCCGCGCACTCAACGAAGGCTGGCGGCCTGACTGGTCGAACACTAACCAGCCCAAATGGTTTAATTGGTGGTGGACAAATGGTAATGCGGGCCTCGCCTGTGCGGACTCGAATAACGCCCCTCGGATACGAATGCGCACTTCGGGTCTCGCCTTTGCTTTAAGAGCGAAGCGTTGGCCGACTACGCCGCCGAGACCTTCAAGGAACTCTACGAAGACTACCTCATGTTCAAATAATCGTAAAACCTTCAAAATCTTACAACAATGACTAAACAGGAAGTTGCCGCAAAGGTGGCAGAGAAAACGAACATCGGCCAACATCAGGCCGTGAAAGTGATTGAAACCGTCATGGAAGTCATCACAGAGGCCGTGTGTGGTGGCAACGAAGTTACTTTGCGTGGCTTCGAACCTTCAAACGGTCGTTCGTCGAGCAAAGAAGGCCCGAGACATCAGCCGTGGAGAAACTATCACGTTGCCGGAAACCAAGAAGCCGGTTTTCAAACCCTGCAAGGACTTCATTTCGAGAGTCCGCAACAGAGTCACCAGAGCGCCCCGGCTCGTCCGGGGCACTCATAACCCAAAAAGAAATGGACAAAGCATTGTTTCAGGAATATCCTGAAGACGTCAGGCGGCAAATGCTCGAAGACAACTGCGACCGAATTGAAGAGGTTGGCTACATGAAGCCTTTTACCGGAGAACAGCTTCTCGAAATGAAAGACCGGCTGTCCGACCTTTCCATCGAAATCAACGACATTGAGATTGAGAAGAAGGCTTCGGCAGAACTCTTCAAGACACAGTTGAAGCCGCTCACCGAAGAACGTGGAAAGCCTCCTCGATAACATCAGGGACAAGGCCGAGCACACCAAAGAAAAGTGCTTCAAGTTCGTAGACCAAGAAGCCGGATATGTCGGGTACTACTCGAAGGATGGATTCCTCGTTGAATCACGGCCCATCCGTCAAGACGAACGCCAGAAGACTATTATGAGTCTCGGTAGGAAAACAGGAACAGACAACTAATCTCGTAAACAACATGGAAAACATCGAAGTAAAAGTCGAGAGCGGTGTGAAAACGCTCGAAATCCGCGAGGGGGATGCCCTTCCTCTTCACGAACCCGTCAAGGTCAGAATCGACGGTGTGATAGACACCCCGTTCAAATGGTTGGAAAAGCGGGTGGCTGAAATCAACCAGAAGACAAGTCATATCATCGTGAACCGTGATAAAATGGTTATTGCTCTCATCATCGACGAGACGAACCACTATCGCGCGGAGGTCTCCGGGAAATTGGAATATCACCCCGATTTCCTCGCACTTGGTATCAATCAAGGCAACTATATCACCCCGATTCAGATGGCAGAACTTATCAAAATGAATCGGAGCCTCTTCGAGAATCGCCAGACTGCGATGGAGTTGGTTTCCCTTCTCCGTGCATTCAAGGGGCGCATCGACAAAGAGGTGGAAGCCGAATTCAATCCGAACAAGGGCGATAAACGGCTACTTATCGCTCAAAAGGTAGACAGTAACCTTCCTCCTTCATTCAATGTGTGCGTTCCGGTTTTCAAGGGCCAGAATAAGCAGACCTTCGCGGTTGAGACCTACTTCAACCCCGACGACCTGACTTGTACACTCGTATCACCCGATGCCAACGACCACGAAAAGGAGGTACGCGACAGTATCATTGACTCGGTGCTCGAATCCATCCGTGAGGTGGCCGGCGACATCGCCATCCTCGAAGTGTAGCAACTATCACCACCTCCCCGACTGCGGGAGGTGGTTTATAAAACCGCTCAAATTATGAATATCGACGACCTTTTGCAGGAGGCTCAAGAGATACAAGATTTTCTCGAAAGCGTACCAGATAACAACGAAGACCCTAATGAGTTGGCAATACGGCTGACGTACCTGAACAACTATATGGCCCGTAGCGGGAAAAAAAATGCTTGCTGACGCGAAACAGATGCAAGATTCTGCAATTTCCGCGGCCTATGCAGAGCACTCGAAAGCCATTCTCAAGATGCCGGCAACGATAGCAATGAAGTTTATTGCATCACAAACGGTAACAGAAAATTACCTCGTGAACTGGCTTGACAGAATCAACCGTACCTGCACGCATCAGTCGGACAACATCAGAACCCAGATTTCATTTGCAAAGGAGCAAATGAGTTTAACAAGACGGGGATATTAACGCAATGAAAGAAGGTTACATACCGATTAGCCGTAAAGTTCGTTTGAGAGCCTTTGGTGGCTCGAAGAGCGAGAATTCAGTAAGGCCGAAGCGTGGCTTGACATGATTCTGTCAGCCCGGTTTGAGGCGAGTTCGACCAAGATGTTAGTCGGGTGTAAGGTCATCGAGGTAGGACGCGGGGAGTTCCCTGCGACTATCCGATTCCTCGCTAAACGCTGGGGATGGAACAAGAACCGTGTAGATAGATTTTTGAAACTGCTCGTCGCCGAAAATATGATAACCACGAGGACAGCAAGCGGGACAAGCCAGACGATTATAAAGCTATGTAATTACGACGATTACAATCCGACAAACGAAGAAGTGGGACAAAAACGGGACAAGATTGGGACAGTTTTGGGACAACAGCGGGACAACGCCGGGACAAAGAATAATAAAGGAAATAAAGACAATAAGGAAAAATAGAGAATAGCGAGTCTGGCGACTCGGCCCCTCTCTCTCCGTCTCCTGATTTTGTGAAATTTCAGAAGTGGATTGAAAAGAACGCTCCGAACGTAGCCCAAATGCGTTACCCATTCACAGAGGACGAATTTGTGCGTCTTAAAGCCGATTTCGGCGTCAAGTACGTGCAATTCTTGATTTTGCAGATGCACAATTACAAACCTTTGCTGAAAAAGTATCAAAGCGCCAATCTGACTTTTCGGAATTGGGCAAAGCGCGAACAAGATGGCGATTTTGCTGACGGTCGCAAACTGACACCCAAAAGCGAATCGGAAAAGACGACATTATTGGAACGACTTGAAAACAACGGATGATATGGATATTCAGTCAATTATTGCTCAAATGAAAAACAGCGGCCATGACCCCGTAAGGAGCCGCAGGGTGTATAGCTGGGGCGACCGCAACACATGTCAGCGGTTGTTTATCGAGATATTCCAATCCGTTGATAAAACGGCCACAAACTTCGAGTTCCTTCCGGAATATAATGCCATAATCGACTGGATGACGAATACTCGCGGGATGGGTTTATTGCTTACCGGAGACTGCGGACGCGGAAAGAGTACGATTCTTACGGGTGTTGTTCCGGTCTTGCTATACCAAGCAACAGGGCTTGTCGTCCGGCCTGTTCACTCGGAACAATTCGAGCGACCTTGCGCCGCATCATGGCCGAACGCAGGAAAAGAGCCAAAGAATATCGACTACCTCTGTAACACCTACTTCCCGATAATCGACGAAATCGGTATCGAACCTCTCATTAACGATTTCGGAGAAAAATACGAAGGATTCAACCGCGTGTTGAATATTGCCGAGCAAAGGTTAAAGCCGGTGTTTGTTTCCACGAACCTTACCCCAGAACAGATGCTCGCCCGCTATGATGTGCGTACTATCGACCGTCTCGTGAGGTTGAGCAAGCTGGTGAAATTCGAGGGAAAGAGCTATCGAAAATAATTGCAACTTACTGAAAATAATGTGTTATCTGTTTGGTAAAAAGTCAAACTATTGATAGTTTTACACTATAAATAATTGAAAACCAAGCAAGTATGAAACGATGTGGGAAATGCGGCAGAGAACTTCCAGAATCAGAGTTCTACCGTAAAGAAAAATCGCCAGACGGTTTGCAAGCGTACTGCAAATCGTGTCAAACCCTGAATAACAGAAAGAAACAGAAAATTGGGGGGGAATCCCGACCTCGCAGGATTCACTCCTCGCCAACTCATTGAAGAGTTAAGGGCGAGGGGCTATAAAGGAAAGTTAATTTACACAAAGGAAATTACGCTATAACCAAAAACCAAGAGCAATGAGTAATAAAAAGCAATTTCAAAAGTGGTTTACCTACTTCGACTTTATTCCTCCGTGTCCCGGCTCAAAAGGCCAGTGGCAGGTGAAGGAAGATACAGATGCGCAAACTCCTATTTGTGCTGTACCTGACCCTATCGGTGGCGAACGGGATTCAGATGGTCTTAATCCGAGACAGCGAGCAAATGCAAGACTTATCGCGGCGGCTCCCGAACTTCTTGAAATGGTAATCCGACTTGAACCGCGCGGCACACAGAAGGATAAATTCGACATAGGAGCACTTGTAGCAAGGATTGAAGGTCACATTTAAGTCGGCTCGATATGGAATCAATATAACTATGGAAAAAAAGAAGACATACCGAGTAACCATCGAAATGGGTAGCGAAGAAATTATCGTCTCGGCCTCGACTCAATCTGAGGCAAGGCGAAAGGCTATCGGTAAGTTGAACCGCAAAAGGCATCATCCTACATTCGGACACGGTGGTATGACAACCGAAAACAAATTGACGTAGACGAGATATGAATATTCTGAAACTCACCTTGCGTCGAAAATGGTTCGATATGATACTGCGAGGAGAAAAGAAGGAAGAGTATCGAGAAATTAAAGTTTCATGGACTCGTCGGCTCATGCGTTCCAACGACATAGATTCAATCTATTGCCCTGAATATTGGGATGATGCTACGGAAGCTATTCTCAACGATACGGTTGAACAAGACCACTTTGATATTTATTTCAGAGAGTTCGATGCAATTGAATTTTATCGCGGTGCACCCTATTTCGGTCAAGAACTGCCGCGAATGCTGATTGAATGTCAGAATATATCTGCTGGATTTGGCCGGCCGGAACATGGTGCTCCGTCTGATTGCAGGGTTTACATCCTAAAACTCGACACATTATTGAAACCCACAACTGCAATGACTTACAAATAAACTGATATATGGAATTAAACGAATATCAAGAGCAGGCAATGACGACCTGTACGGAAAGTAGCCAGAACTTCAGCTACATGATGCTGAATCTTGTTGGGGAGGTTGGCGAACTGGCAAGCAAGGTGGCGAAAGCTTGCAAAATGAAACTGCGTTGAGTTGTGATAACAACCTGCATTGGGCTGGCCTCATCCAGACCTTTCAGACCTCCGTAAAGAGGCTGAGACATCCTCTGGCAATTGGCTGGTGTCTGCTCTGTCATGGGCTGGAAGTTGAGGACATCGCGCAAATGAATCTTTCCAAACTGAAATCCCGCAAAGAACGAGGTGTAATCGTAGGAGACGGCGATAATCGGTAGAATTAAAACAGAACCAATGAAAACAATGTTATACGAATTTATCACCATAAGCGACCCGATTACTTTTCGGGCATCGAATAACTCAATCGCATTCGTCGTAGCAACTGCACTCGGACAAGGAAAGGCAGGATGCGAGAATCGCGATACCGGAGAAAGTATAGATAGCATGACAGCCTTCATGCCTGATAATAAAAGGCAGGAGGTTTATCGAAATTATTGCGGCGAGGATGTGAAAGAGTTTGTCATTGAACATGCCCAAGAAATCGCAGATGCCTACAAGAGTTTCGCATACGGCTCTGTAAGTGAACGTCGTACCTACGATGCGGCAATAGCCGCGATTACCGACCCAAAGAAACTTGAGGAGTTCAAGACGGTACACGAAGACCAGAATCGAACCAGCTTGAGTCGATGGGTTGATTTCGCATGGAAGCAAGGTGAGGCAATTCAGCGGAAAATAGACGCAGACAAACAAGTTTAACCTAAATAACAACCGATTATGAAAAAACAATTTGCATCATCATTTCCGTACTGGTGGCCGTGGCCGCAATCTATTGTTGGATGAAGGCTCCGCAAGTGGACTATCACCTTCGATGCTTCGTGCATTACCGAAGACCGCCAGAATATCCCATCGACCAAAAAACCGAATAACCTCCCGGCCCGCGACGCAAAGGGGCGCTTCGTAAAACGCAAGTAACAATGAGCTATGTAGAATCCTATACCCAGCAAGCGTGCGTCGCATGGTTCAATGCGAAATATCCTCCCTTTCCGGAATGTTATTCGCAGTCCCAAAACGATGGTAAACGAGCAATGAAAATGATTCGTACCAGCACAGGTTATAAAACCATCTGTGTCGGTGGAAGCCGCAAAAAGGCGGAAGGTTTGGTCGCTGGTGTGTCAGACTTAATTCTCCTTGTCCCTCGCGGAGGGTTCGGCGCACTTTGCATTGAACTCAAAACGCCAAAGGGCCGCCAATCTGCCGCCCAAAAGGAATGGCAACGAAAAGCGGAAATGGCTGGTAATAAGTATATCATCTGCCGAGACGTTGAAACCTTTTCAGAAGAGATAAAAAAATACCTCGATAAGTAGGTATAATATACCTATTATTTTGTAACTTTACACAATAAATCAATACTTTATGAAAATTTACACGTCATACTTCGCGAAAGCGGCCATACTCGAAAAGCGGCATTGTACCTATCGGTGTAGCACTCTGGCCGCCACGCTTTTCCGAGGTATTTCCATGAAGCAGGTGGCCCCGCGACGCTATATGCTCGACGACCGTCTGACCGACGAAGAATATATTAGGATGTATCGTAACGATGTACTACGATTGGTAGACGCTCGGTCTTTCATCCAAGACCTTGAACGGGCGAGCCGAGGAATGGACGTCGCTCTGTGCTGTTTCGAGAAGCCGGGTGACTTCTGCCACCGACACATCCTCGCCAAGTGGCTCAACGAACAGACCGGCATTGAGGTTTCGGAGTTCGGAGTAGCCGAGTCGAGGCAAGAAACCCTGAAACCTGAACAACAAAGCCTTTTCTAACGATGGAAATGACAGCGCAACTGAAATTCAGAGAGCCTTCGGACGGACGACCTTTCGGGAATCCTCTCATCCGAGCAGGGAGCACCTGACCGACCCCAATATCTGTCTGCGGTCGGTCAAGGAGGACGTCGCAAAGAGTCTCCATTCGGGTATGAGTTTCGAGCGTTCTTGAACGACGTGCCGATTGCTTACAATCTCTGCTACGGCAATGAGTATTGCATCGGGTTCGTCGAAAAGTGTTTCGTCCATCCATCCTACCGAGGTCGCGGCCTTCAGTCTACACTACTGATGATGAATATGGCCGCAATGATGAATCGAGGCATCATCGCCGCCTATGCGCTGACATCGCCGAACAACCCGTGGAGCCTCCGAAACTTCAAAGCACGAGGATTCGAGGTCGTTGGCAAAACTGAAATTGAGGGTTACAAACGATTGATTTTGAGAAATGGTAATTAAGATTGACAGAAAGGCGATAGCCTTCAATATCAATAAGGCAGAAAAGATTGCAGGCGGCATCCCTGTCTCCATCATGCTCAAAAAAGTTCTATGAGTATATAGCTGATATTGAGTGCGTGAAGACGCTGAAACTCTACTCGCAAGGTCTCACAAACACCGTATGCTACGCACTCCATTCGGCAGGTTCTCGGCACTCTGGAGCCGTGGTAGCAGACTTCGACGATTTCCGAGAGTGTTACCATGTTTGCGACATTCGTGAGTTCTACATACCGCTCAATGCAGATGATGACCGCGAGGGTCTTGGCATTCGTCGTATCGAACGTCTGGCCAGCCGAATCCGCAAATACGCCAGCGACGTGAAACTTTACATGATGATTACGTCGGGATGCTTGAACGACCATCACCCCGGACTGCCTCGAATCGAAAATGAGTGGGTGTTATGGGCTTACTATCTTTTCGACGGAGTAAGCGTCGGCGGTAGCTTCTATCTTGCCGAGTTGGATTCATACATGAGAGAGACGGAGCGGCATCGGGTTCCCAGCCTCCGATTTTCATCACGGACGTCCGCATCGGGGAATACGCCTTATTTGGCACGATACCCTTCTGCGATAAAAAGCACTTGTTTGGCCGCAATGCTATCACCGTAGAATCGGAGGTTATCGGAGTGTACCCCGAACGCCGGCAGATAGTAGTCCGCGGCGGCTACTCGAAATCGACACCGACCAATGCACGCTGTTGTCAGGCGGCCTCTCTTTCTCGGATATTTCGAGCGAGTACACCATCTACAACGACCCTTCCTGCGCTACAAAACGAGGTGACAAGGTGGAGGTCGTACCTAACTATAAATCATTAGTGAAACTTCAAAATGTGGCACGAGAATATACGAAATAGGACATTCGGATTCAATTTGGGTTTGCTGATGCGGACAAAACTTTGCTTTCGTTGCCGGCTGGTTATAAGTGGACGGACAACAAAGGCGACGATGATGAATAATTCGGACGGTTCGGCGGTTACCCACCACGGTCAATACGGCGGAGAAATCAACACCCGCCCGTATCATTACACCGAAGAAGACCTTGCCGAATTGCGCGACTTCATTCAATCGCTCCGAGACGCCGGCGGCTACCTAATGTGGAATGAAGGTTTCGATGCTCACTTCTACGTCAAAGATTTTGACCTTGACGTCATCAAGAGGCTGTTCGCGTTATCCTATTATACCGCGGTTCCCGTGAAAAAGATTTTCGACTTTCCGGAATGGTGGGACACAAAATATCTTGCCCCCGACCCCGACTGCTGACGTGGTGAAGCGAGCACTTGCGGCAGATTCTCTTGAAAACTTCCTCAAAGGTATTTAGCAATGGTTCCGACCGCGGGCACATCCGCTATTGGCTTAATTGTGTTTCCATTGAGAAAATCGGCACAGTTGAGTTTCGCATCTTCAACTCGTCGTGGAATTTTGAGGAAACGCTTGAAACCATCAAGTTCATGTACTCTTTCGTCGAGTATGCCTACCTCCACGAGGATATGGAAGAGTATAAGACGCTCACCACGGTCGAAAAGTGTATCGCGGCATTTCATATTGACCCGGAGAAGATTCCGCACAGACATAAGCCCCTCCTTTGGGCGGCGGAGCACTCGGACAATATGACAGTCGTAGGTGAAATGTTCAAGAAGTCGAATCGGATGCTGTCTTACATCAAAAAGGCATCTTCAAAATTCGACGTTGTGCGCGTAGTGAACTCCTATTATTTCGACATCGAACAGGTCATTAACCCCGCGAAATCGTCGTCTATACGAAGGAGTATTTCATTTACCTGCTATTTAAGGCTATCAAGGGTGAAATAAAAGAGCACATTCGACGAAGAATATAGCTTCCTCAACATCAATCTGATAAACCGAGTGAGATTGTTGCAACCCTGCATTTGTTCAATGCCATCAAAAAGCACAAGAAGTCTGACGACATATACCATCAAGGGCTGTACCGGGACTTTGTAGGTAAGTTGGAATACTACACCAAGAAATATAGCGAGAAATACCAGAAACTCGTTGATAATCTATCGGCCAAGAACATTTCGGTCAAGTATTGCGCAGACCTTGAAGACGCGATTATGGACTGTGGAAGCGACGACCTTGTGATTTATCAATCGGAGTTTCTTGCATCCCTTCGGGCGGCCAGTAACGCGATGGAAAAAGCCCTTACCGAGGATTTCGGCATCCAAGAAAGGAAACGAACACATTACGCATCCATCGACGAGGAGCGCGTTAGCTATCTTGCGATTACTCAACATCAATACATGGGCCGCAAGAAGGTTTTTCGCGATGGCCGCACTTGTATCTATTCCAACGCTACTGAAAGTGGTGATAACAGTTTCAGCAAGCGTACCATCGTACCTCTCAAATATCGTCGTCTGCCGGATGATTACCAATTCTCGGACAAAAGCCAGATTCGGTTCATGCGGGCCAGCATGAGTGAAATCGACTACCTCGAATGATTTACCTGAAGAAAGACATCATCCTCGGTTCGGCTCCGTTCTGCTATCTCTGGTTCATCGACGATTACGTGTTCGGAGCGAGCATGTTCGACTTTATGAAGGTCGATAAGTACGGAACGGACGCCGTGTCCATGAAGAGCGACTTCGTGATAGACCACCCACTCCAGAAATTGAGCAAGTTGCTCATCATGGGGTTCTCTCAACCGAATACCGCGACGAGTTGTGCATCCGCTTCAAAACGGAGGTAGGCCGCATCTGCACCTCTGTTTTCACCGATAAGCCGGTGTCAATGAAATACCGCGGTGTCTTCGACCTCGACGAACGTGGCATCGGTAAACTCTACTACAATCAAGTGGCTGGCAAACTCGGCTCGCTTGATTCGATAATGAAAGGAATTTCTGAAACGATTTTACAAGAGCAAGTAATATGTTTGGAACTGAAAGGAAAATACGGAAAAGACTGCAAGGTTTTCATCGACAATGTAGAGGAAGCCGCGCTTTCAACGATTTACTCCATACTCGACGATGAAGTGTCGGCGAATGTTCCGGTTCGTATCATGCCGGACACCCATGAAGGAGTGGACATCGTTATCGGCTTCACGATGCCGATTTCGGACAGAGTAAATCCGAATCATATAGGCGTCGATATTGGTTGCGGGTAACCTGTGGGCGCATCCCAAAATGTCGATGAGCCTTGCGGAAATAGACGAGCGCATCGAGCCGCTATCCCAATGGGGTTCGCGCATCGTTCATCGCTTCATCCATTTGCATCGGAGAACTCGGCGATGGAAGCACTTGCAACCAAAATCGGGCAAGACCCCCAAAATGTCTACCGACAACTCGGAACCCTCGGAGGAGGCAATCATTTCATCGAAATCGGCGAGGCCGATGGGGATTGGTATATCTTCATCAATACCGGTTCACGAAATTTCGGCCTTCAGGTCTGCAAATATCATGCGGCAAAGGCAAAAGCCAATGGGTCGAAATATTTATTCGGAAACGATATGAAGGAATATTTCGACGATATGATTGTTGCCCAAAGGTTTGCCGGCCAAAACCGATGTGCCATCGTAGCAAGTATCATGGGGCACTCGGCATTACAGGCGAATATGTCTGCGACACCACACACAACTACATTGATTTCACGAGGAACATTATCCGTAAAGGGGCGGTCAGGGCAGAAGCAGATGAAACACTTCTGTTATCCCCATGAATATGCGCGACGGCGTACTGCTCTGCAAAGGCAAGGGGAAATCCCGATTGGAATTACTCGGCCCCTCATGGAGCCGGTCGCGTTCTTTCCGTGCCCAAGCCAAACGACAGGCTCGATATGGCGGAGTTTGAAAGGCAAATGGAAGGTATCTACTCGACCTCTGTCTGCGACTCAACATTAGACGAAAGCCCGATGGCCTACAAGGATATGCAGACCATCATTGACTGCATCGGCGACACAGTTGAAGTCGTTAAAGTCGTCAAACCAATCCTCAACATAAAAGCGAAGTAGTTATGAATTATGAACGCGCAATGATGATAAAAAGCGGCAAAAGGCATGTAACAAAGGCTTCTCGAAGGCAGAGCAAAGAAAAAATAATATGCCTTGACTTTCCGTGTGCGCTGGTATGGGCTGAAAGCATCGAAAGTGGCGTAGATAACCCTATGACGGCCGACTTACCCGAATACGCTGTAATAGACAAAGAAAGCGGAGCAATACGATGGACGGAATTTTCCGGCCTCCTGAACGCCGACCAACGCGCCATGATAAAAGGCGAGTGCGGCAATGTGCGCCTCAAACGTGCCGGATTGGTGCATTACACAATAGGGTCTGAAAGAAGATAAGTATTTGAGATTCATTAACCATAGAGCAATGAACAAAAAAGACAATCAGAAAGAATGCCCGCCAATTCTGCGGATGCCCGAACGCTGGTATTTCTTGCGAAAAAGACTTATGCAAAGGGGCTTGCTGTGTAGCCCGCAAAGAGTTATGAAGGTTACGTCGCTGGTTATGAATCCTGCCATACACGCCTTCGGAAGTTCGCCAGTCGTGTCTATTCCATTCTTGGAGTAAAAGCACTCAACGGATGCGACGACAAGACGTGGGACAAGTTCTGCAACGGTAACGGAACGGACGTAGGCAATGACATGAACAGTCTTGTAAGAACAAATCAAAAACTTTCAAAATAGCATGGGACGATTCAAAATTGAAGAGGTTGAGATTTCCAAAATTCGCCTCATTGACAAGAATGCGCGGTACATGGAACAGACCGATTTCCGCGCGTTGGTAGACAACATCAAACGGGATGGCGAACTTTCGTCAGTCCCTTCTGCGTGAAATACCCTGACGGCCACTTTACCGTGGTTTCTGGTAATCATCGTGTCGAAGCGGCGAAGATGGCCGGTCTTACCATTATTCCGGTCATGTACGTTCTGGAAGAAGACACGTCAAATGACGAGATTCGCGCAAAGCAACTTTCCACAACTCAATTTCCGGCAAGGATGACCCGGAAATCATAAAACAGCCTTTCTCGACGAAATCCGTGACGTGGCCTTCAAGGAGTACGCCCACATCAGTAATGAAATTCTGGAAGGAGTAAAGACATCGACTACACCGTGGAAATGCCCAACAACGAAGTCGTGCCGTAACCCTTATGTTCGTAGACACCAGCAAGGCCGCACTCGACCGCCTTTTGGAAGAACTGGAAGCCTATACTCCAGCAGAGGCTGGAGAATACAATCATCATGGACAAGAACTACATGAAGCGGCTGAACGAGGTTACAGCGAAGGTATCGAGCCGATTCAAAATCAAAGCACAGGCGTTGAGTGTGTGCAAAATGGTCGAACTTGTAGACAATATGCTGGATGGCGGACGAGAAAACAACGCGACCGAGTAATGTAGAAAGCAGAAGCGAAAAAGTCTCTTACTACCAAAAGGAAGAAGAAACTGTTTCTTGAAGCACTCTCCAAAAGGCTGTTGAATGTTTTGGGCGGCCTGTAAAGTCGTGGGCATATCTCGCAATACTGTGTATCGTTGGAGGGGACGAAGATGACACCTTCAAAAGATTGGGACAACGTGGCCGAAGAGTTCTACGACAATATCGAAACGGCCATGTTCTCCAAAGCCACCATCGACAAAGATACCACGATGCTCATTTGGCTGTCGAAGACCAAGATGAAGCACCGCGGGTATGTTGAGAAGACAGAAACCGACCTCACGGTAAATCCTTTCCTCAATTGATGAAAGCCGCGACCTCGATGATAAGCCCCAAAAGTAGTTTCGGACAGAGTAAAAAAACTTGCAATTAGCTGAAAAATAAATAGTTATCTGTTTGGTCAAAAGTTACATTCTTTGTAGATTTACATATCAATAAAAGAATAACAAACAATTAAAGACAGATAGTTATGATGCGAGGCACTGTAAAGTTTTTTCGGAGACAAGGATGACAAAAACACCTACCAGGCGAGGTTGAAAACGGGTGCTTTAGTATGTGATTCGAAATTTCAGAGGAAATGAACTGGAGCAAGACCGTGTTGCTTCTGGCTGGCCACTCGCGAATGCTTTTGGCCACCCCAGCCTGTGCATCGACGGCGGAACCGACTGGTTTGTTTATCCCACGAAAAAGAGGCCTACGACGAGATTAAACAGATGGTTCAGGATGCCGACTAAAACAGAGCGAGCCTTGTTAATGTTCCGTGCAGGTGATTATCGCGGCGCATTTTCGATTTTCTCCACCTTTCGGGTGGGATTCACCAGAGAGGAGACAAGAACGCTTCAAATCGCCTCGGAAAGTCTTGGAGGGCATGCCGAGGTTTACCCAGAGTCTCGGAGTTGATACGAACGCCGAGGTGTCAAAAAAGCGAAAGAGATAATCAGAAACAAATACCAAGAGCAATGACAAGCAAAGAGAGTTTTGACAAACTTCACGAGATTGAAGTTCGAATGAAGAACTGGGAAACCCTTGAAGAAAGGGACGAGCTGGAAAAGGAGCGAGAGCAAAGCCATTAAAAACCTTGTCCCGGAGGTTGGATTAAAGTGTACCATCGTTTACTATTCCGACTACCGTGCCGCAACCGTAACACAAGTATTAACTGGCCGCAAGATAGCGGTCAGGTTCAATGCCACAAACTGCGTGGACTACTTTGCCGGCAATTACGACATTCTGCCGGAGTTGGAAGGCGGAGAGAGGATATTTACCAAACGCAGAAACGGCAAGTGGATAGCAGAAGGTCAGGAATGTCGTGATGGAGTTCGTCTGGCCCTTCATTACCAGCGGCATTACATCAACCCCGAATACTGATGGGCCGCATGGAAAGCACACTCAAGTACCTTTGAATCGCGTGCCGCGAGCATCAAGACCAGCATATCGAAAGCCGAAGACCGCCTTTTCGACGCCAACCGCGCGGAGACCGAAAAGAATTGCCAGAATGGGTTGGGGCTATGGAATGAGGCATAGCAAACTCAACTTTTCCACCTCGAAGTCGGACAGAATCAAGGAGCGCATCAATAGTCTGAAGGTGAATCTTGATAAGGTTCAACGAACGATAGAATTTGTCAAATCAATGAAGTAGCACCATGAGCAAGAAACGATTTTACGCTGTGCCTACAAAGTTTGTATTCAGCGGAACATTCAGGAATCAAAGCGGAAAGCCAAGAACAAGCCGAAGAATATGTGCAAAAACATTGTGGTCTTGTGCTTGGCGGAGAAATTCCTCCTCGCTCCCTAACGACGAAGTTGATTGGGGGAATTTGATGTTCACCCCGAAAAAATCATAGGACATGGCAAGGTTGAACATTGAGCGGATGGAGCGGCTGGAACCGGAGCGCATAGCCCATGCGGTTCGGCGAATTGAGCAACTTGGCTACACAATCACGCTGCGGGATAACAAGAAAATACAGTTCATTCACAAAGGCAAGACCGTTACGTTCTTCCCGTACAGCGGGTGGGCAACCGGCAAAACGATACAGGACGGACGAGGGCTTGACAAACTCATAAAAGCAGTTGAAAATGGACTTGATTGAACAGATTACAACCGTTGCCACTTCTTTGGGATGGCAGGTTACGTCCGATACCTCCGTTCCGAACGTTGTTGAATTCGAGTTTTCCCAATATACGCCGGCAGGACAGGACTTTGATTTCTGTGCAGAAATGAAAGATAACGACCCCGACACCCTCTTGAAAGAAATCGAACAATATTACGAGGGTTATGACCCGACTGGCGAAGCCTATCTGTGGATAGGCTCGACGGCCACGGCAAGAACGGTGCCCGTATCATATCAAAGACATTGTGCAGATATGGAAGCGGCAGAGGCAATGATAAAACACTCTTTACGAAACCTTGAAAACTGCGCTACAATGAAAATCTTTGAAGGTACGCATACAGGGATGCGGATGTAATAACCAGGACGCAATATGTATCGAAGATATTTGTCCGTGTGCATATTGGGGCGTTATTACGAGTTCTTTTTTAGATTCCGAGGGGGTTTGCAAAAGACTGCGACCCCTCCGTTCTGAAAAAAAATAGCGATTCGCAAAATCATCTTTTTAATTATGAAAACTTACCGATGTGGACGAATGGAAAATATACTGGCGACGAGTGGTACACAATCCAAAAACGAACTTCGTAGGCATTTGGGTAACGTATGCAAACTTTGGAAAAGCAGAGGGAGCAATGGAGCGTGTTGCCTGTAAGTTGTGAGGATTTAGGGAACATAGTAAGAATGAATTGAAAATGAAAACTATGGAAGGACGATTGTTATAATGGTTTTTTTATACAAAGGTTCGACCTATCAAGTTAGAACTACCAAAGCGGCAAAACAGGTGTTCCGATGTGTCATGCTCAACCATGTAGAGACAGAAAAATAGCCACGCTTATCAAATACTTCAGCCCATGTCTCGAGAAGAGCGGTCTATGGTATAGACGTAATTTTTAGAAAAAGTAAGATAATGATTGAAGCACCCAGCTATTTGTGCAATGCGGTAATTATTCTCACCGCCCACAAAACTTGGAAAGGATCGATGGTGTAAGCCTCGCCCAGCAAGTATGGGCAGACAAAAGTTTGCCCGAACCTCATGTTCTCTATGTTGGCAAAGTCCGCCAACACAGCAAGAGAGCGAGTTTGCATAGCCGGCCTTTGCCAAAGACGCAGACCGTATTGCAGAAGAAATGTTTACCACTGAATCCATAAGATGAAACCGACACCATGTTATTGTGTGGAATGTTCTTTCCTCAAAGCCGAAGATAGTTGCGGCTTCGGCTACTGCGAAATATCCGACAACGAGCGTAGTTGTCGAGACAAATGCGAGTTCGGATTCTACCGAATGACGAGATACCATGCAGAACGCATCCTGCACTATTACCAGAGGTGGAGACGAGGCGCGAAATGCAAACAGCCCCATCCGTTCGTTATCGGCAAAGCAATGGACGTAGCGATAGTTGCACTTCGCAAAGACAGAAAAAAAGCGCACAGTGTTTCATAAAACAGAATTATATTTTGTAAAATGAAATTCTTTTGTGTATATTTGCACTATAATTGATGCACAACCCAAATAGACATGAGGATTTTCACCGAACAGGCTATCAAGGAATACGCCGAGAAGCACCCAGAATCAAAGGTTGCTTTGCAGGATTGGGTACAGAAGGTCAAGAAAAGCGAATGGAGTTGCTTCGCGGATATAAAAAAGACCTTCAATAGCGTTGATAATGTAGGCAATCAGCGTTATGTATTCAATATCAAAGGAAATGATTTCCGTCTGGTCGCCGTGATTAAGTTTACAATTCGGTTTGTATATATCCGATTTATAGGGACGCATAAGGAATACGATAGAATTGATTGTCGGAACATATAAAAGTAGAGCAAGTATGACAAAGATTGAGAACAAAACCCAATACGATTGGGCAGTTAATCGAGTTGAAGAGTTGCTTCCGCTGGTAGACGACAATACGCCGAAAGATGACGCAAATCTCATCGAACTTGAGCCTGTTGTCGAACCTCGTGGCAGACTACTCCGAAGAACACTTCGCTATTGGCACTCCGTCGCTCGCCGATGTGATGAAATTGCGAATGTATGAAATGCACTTGACCCAGCGAGGTCTTGCGGCAATGCTTAATATCAGTCCGTCGCGTGTCAGCGCCATTGTGTCGGGAAAGACAGAGCCAACGTACAAAGTAGCACAGGACATCAGCCGAAAACTGAATATCGACGCGAGTATAGTGCTGGGTGTTTGTTGATGGTTATTGAGCAGAAACATATCGACCTCTTCAATTCGTGGCGGGCAGACTGGAATAAGTTTGTACGCGACGTTTTGCACGCCAGACTTGACCGTGAGCAACAGGCTATCATCACATCCATCCAGACCAATCCGATGACGGCTGTTGCGAGTGGGACAGCTCGTGGTAAGGACTTTGTTGCCGCCTGCGGCTCGCTATGCTTCATGTACCTGACTCCGACATTTGACGAACGCGGCAGGCTCGTCGGCAATACGAAGGTTGCAATGACGGCCCCTACTGCGCGACAGGTCGGCAATATCATGTCACCGGAGGTTCGACGCTTATTCAAAGCCGCGCAATTCCTTCCGGGCCGACTTGTCGCATTCGACATTCGTACCGATTACGAGGAATGGTTTCTTACCGGATTCAAAGCAGGAGACGATGCGACCGAGGCTTGGTCTGGTTTCCATGCGGTCAATACCATGTTTGTCGTAACCGAGGCTTCAGGTATCTCCGAAGCGACCTTTGCGGCCATCGAAGGTAACTTGCAGGGTAATTCGCGGCTCTTGATAGTCTTCAACCCGAATGTTACCACCGGATATGCGGCCCGCGCTATGAAGTCAGAACGATTCGCCAAATTCCGGCTCAATTCGCTGAACGCCGAAAACGTAGTGAAAAAACAAGTCATCATACCCGGCCAAGTGGATTACGAGTGGGTGAAAGACAAAGTGAAAAGTTGGGCATCTCCCCGTAAGTGAGCAGGACTTCAATGAAGGAGAGGGTGATTTCAAATTCGAGGGAGGATTGTATCGTCCAAACGACCTTTTCCGAATTAAGGTGCTCGGAATGTTCCCGAAAGTTGCAGAAGACATCCTTATCCCCTACGAGTGGATTGAACTCGCCAACCTGCGTTGGTGCAAACTGCAAGAAGAAGGATTTGAACCAATCGGCTCCTGCCGTGCCGGAGTCGATGTAGCCGGCATGGGACGCGACGAAAGTGTCGTATGCAAACGATACGGAGCTACGTTCCCCAATTCGAGCGGCATCAGTCCGCAGGAAAAGCAGACCACATGCACGTCGCAGGCATGGTAGCCAGAATCCTCCAAGATGACAATGCAGAGGCATACATTGATACCATCGGAGAGGGTGCTGGTGTATTCTCTCGTCTTTGCGAGTTGGGATATAAAAATGCTGTTTCGTGCAAATACTCCGAAGGGGCACGCGACCTGCACGACATTACCGGCCAGCACGAATTTGCCAACATGAGAGCTTTCTTATTCTGGTGCGTGCGGGATTGGCTCAACCCAAGAACAAGATGAACCCGGCACTCCCTCCCAATGACAAGTTTGCAGAAGAGGCAACCGAAATTCATTGGAAGTTCGTAAGTGATGGCAAAATCATCATCGAACCCAAAGACGACATCAAGAAGCGTATCGGCCGGTCTCCTGACGATTTCGATGCTCTTGCCAATACTTTCTATACAAGCAACGCTATCGAAAGTGTGTCCGATGCGGATATTGAAGATGATTTTTCATAGTAAAAGTAGGTATAATATCCCTATTTTGTTGTATATTTAGCCCGACATTTGGATATGGACAGCAAAGATTATTTCAAAACAGCCAAGAATCTCAACCTATCAACGGAGGTTCCGAATGAAGACCAAATCGAGGCCGTAATCACCAAGATAGAGGCTCGTTTGGCTGAAAAGGTTATGAATAGGGCCGCCAATCGGTCAGTCAAAGAAGGTTACACGATGGCGGTCGAAATGCTCCGTCGCCGACAGAAAGACTATGCAGGCATCGAAAAACTCTCAACGACAAGAGCAAGGGCGATTGCCGCTCTTGCCGCAGATTATTTGAACGGTGAATGTTCGGAAGTTATCTTCTGTCATGTACCGATAAAAAGATTTTAGACAATTTGCCGTGTAAAGGCGCACGGCACACATACGGAACGAAATGGACATCAACGAGATTATTAGCGAAGACAGACCTATTGCTCAAATCATCGCAGACCTGAAAGACAAAACCACCCCTGTACCTTTGTGGGAGGAGTTGGAGGAATATTACGACCCTAAAAAGCACGAAATCATTACCAATCCTGCCCTCCGGCCAAGAGATAAACGGAAAAAAAGAACGGCCAGATAGACCGTGCCGCCCGCATTTTATACCCTGCCGAGAAAATAGTTACTCGTCGGATGAACCAGATGTGTTTCACCATTCCGGTCGAACGCAAGTATGAAACGGAGGACGATGAGACTTTGAAGGAAATCGCCAATGCCATCGAAGCTATCTACGAGAAGGTCAGAATCAACGGCGTGAACAAAACCGGATGCGTGCATATTTCGGGGCCTGCGAGGTATGTACTGTATGGTATGCAGTTGAAGAGGAGAACGAAGACTATGGTTTCAAGTGCAAGTATAAGTTCAAATGCCGGAGCTATTCTCCCATGCCGACCAAAATGTCGAAAATCAGCGAAGCGAAATTGTGGCCGGTTTTCGACGAGTATGATGATATGGTGGCAATGTGCATCGAGTACACCATCACAAAAAAAGAAACCGACTACGTATTATTTCGACTGCTATACGAAGGACACGTTCAAGAGCTATTCCAGCAAAAACGGCCTTTATACGGATGCAGAAATCGAAACCAGACCTATCCCCATCGGTAAAATTCCGGCGGTGTACCTGTGGCGTCCGGCTCCTATTTACGACGGCATTGCGAACAACCGTAGCGACATTGAACTTACGCTTTCACGAACCAGCGACGTAATACGCAAAAACTCCGCTCCGATTGTCAAGGTCGTCGGCGACCTCATCGGAGATAAGCCGGACGGCGGAGAAGCCCGCGAGGTTTATAAACTCAAACAGGGTGGAGACGTCGGATTGGTGTCGCCTGCTGTATCGCACGCTGCAATCAATACTACATCAGCCAACTCAAAGAGAACATCGAGGAAGATACCCAGATGCCGAATTTGTCCATGACGAATGTGAAGAGCCTCGGCAATATTGGCGCAGATGCCAGAAAAACCCTTCTTGCCGATGCCCACATGAAAGTTGGCGAAGAGAAAGACGACATCATTTGGGCGTTCGACAGAGAGTGCAACATCATCAAAGCCTTCCTCGCTGAAGCCAAGAATGAATGGCGAGACGGCATCAAACGCCTCAAAGTATCACACCACATCACCCCGTTCGTTCAGAATGACCGGGCCGCGAGAATTTCAGAACTGACAGAAGCAACCGGGGAAAGCCGGTTATGTCTCAACAGACTGCGGTAGAACGTCTCGGCGAGGTCAAGGACGTAGACGCAGAAATGAAGCGACTCAAAGAGGAACAGCGGGCCGAAACAGAGTCCTCGCGTGTTGTAGACGTATTTGAGGGTGCTCGATAGCTATGCCGACAAAACGCATAAATCAACAGGGAAGAATATACCGCTCACTACACCCGTATTGAGCGGTATATCGCATGATAGATGCCATATTCGAGCAGGTAAATAAGGATTCGGTCAAACTTGCAAAGTCCGTCAAATATGATGGTTCCAAACTGTTCGCATTCAGTAATTATCCCAAGCATTTGAAAACACGTTTTGATGAATTGATGGACACGATGGCGTCGGATGTTCAGGCGGTCATTATCAACGGATAACGGCAGAATGGGACGAAAGCAATGTTAAGAATGACAATCTGACGAAAAGTATTCTCGGCAAGAAACTTTCAGACCGACAAATTGCCGGCAAAAGAATATCAAAAGTATTTTCAAGGTAACGATGGTGCGCTCAAAGCCTTTATAGAACGGAAAGATAGCGGCATGAATCTATCTGCCCGTATTTGGAATATGACAAAAGAATATCGGTCAAACCTTGAACTTGCATAGTCTGTTGGTTTATCGGAAGGCAGAAGTGCGGCAGAGGTGAGCCGAGATATTCGCGAATATCTAAATGAGCCGCAAAGATTGTTCCGCCGTGTCAGAAATCAATACGGAAGCCTCGTCTTGTCGAAAGCGGCCAAATCATACACGCCCGGTTCTGGGCAATATCGTAGTAGCTATAAGAACGCGCTACGTCTTGCCCGAACCGAGATAAACATGGCTTATAAAACAGCAGACTATGAGCGTTGGCAACAACTTGATTTCGTTGTCGGATATGAAGTAAAACGGTCTGGCCGCAAATACTCATGTTCGGTATGCGAAGCCTTTGCCGGTAAGTATCCAAAATGGTTCAAGTTTACGAGTTGGCATCCAAACTGTCGGTGTTACGTAATTCCGATTTTGATGAAAGACTCGGAGTTCTGGGCCGAATCAAAAACGAGCGTCAATGAGGTTAAAGACGTTCCGCCCGGCTTCAAAAGTGGTGCTCCGATAATATGACACGGGCAAAGGAATCCTCTTCCGTTCCCTATTGGGTACGCGATAACTTCAAAAAAAGGGCGTCTTGAGAACGGCCTTCGTCTTGTGTAAAAGTGCTGGGTATTTCCCAGCACTTTTTTATAAGCCCGTGCGCGAAAAATAATCGCAACTCACTGAAAAATAATAGGTTATCCGTTTGGTAAAAAGTCATAAACTTTGTAGTTTTACAATACAAATAAAAGATAATCAATAAGTTATGAAAGCAACCCACAAATACACCGAAGGAAAGACTAATCGACAAAAGCAAATATGGCTCTGAAGGCGATGTCAAACCTGCAAGGCTTCGACAACGGAACAATATCCAATCCCAACGACCTTGCAAGTTCGGTAATGGAGGATGGCCGCACACTCATAGCCACGATAGCACAAGATGGGTATGTCCGCTATAACGACGGCTGGAATATCGTAGAAGTCGATGATTTTTGCCTGTATGTGGATTTTACAGGATTTGCAGTTAAGGAAATGGGAAATCCTGAATACGAAATTGATTCAGACTTTCAAGAATCAGAGGCAGATGAAATCTAAACACAAAAATAATGACAATATGAACGAGCATTCAATACTACTCAACGAACGTGACTTACTGCGTTTCAAAATAATTTCCGGTGAACATATGAAGAGCATCCCATGTGCTATGGTGCTACGCCTTATGGATACAGAGGAATTCGGTTGTGATTATTGCCGAACTTTAGGGCTTATTTTGGAATTATTTCCGGAAATAGACCGAGTGGAACTTGAAAAAGAGTTGGATAAATATGTATAACTCGCGTGGCTTGTTCTACGCTATAATTAAAAAGGCAATATGGAAAAACTCAATCAACGTAAACGGGTGCTCTGCCTGCCGGCCCGGACAAGAAAACTACACCTCTTACAGGACACGAATCGGTCGCAAGGAGGTGACACGGTGGCAATATGATTACCGCACCGAGGCTGGAGAACTCTTCTCCTGTGTTGGAGCTTCGCTTGATAGCTGTCGGGCCAAACGTGATTTATGGTTATCACAAAGAAAGTAGTCATGGCTCGCACGATAGTCAAAAGTTTATTTGAGAGGCAAAGACGGAGACCTTGATAGCTTCATTACTCCGATAAACCTTTCGGAAAAAAGACGCCCGTGATTACTACATTGGTAAGTGGTGGAATATGGGTATAGAGACTGATAAAATGATGAAGTGCTACAAAGTTGATATTCTGAAAACCAATAAATAAAGAGCAAAATGGAAAGAGAACGATTTATTAGCATCAACGGTCGGTTCTTGTCTTCGCATGTACTCAAAGAGACCGATTTTGAAATGGCAGAGAATTACATCGCTGTCATCGAGCACAATCACGAGAGATGTAAAACTCCACAGGTGGGCGATATTGTCGAGGGCGCGTATTACGACGGCAGGTATCCCTATAAAATGGTACGATAGAAGCGATAAATCCGGATGGAAGTCTGAGTATCTGCTATCAACCGTATGTTCCGTTCATCTGGCTCAAAAAGATGGATTCATCGGAATGAGTGTCAGCGGTGGGCCGTTCGGCAACCACAAGGCAGAAGAACTTGTTCTGGTCGAAGAGAATGACGAGGCGATGTTTTGCGACTGGGGAATTGCGGAGCCTGCGCAAACGGTGCGGTCAATTTCCTTGCTCCCGTTCGCCGGTGGAGGATTCCCTATGAATGGCGGTCTAAAACCCATGTAGGTGTGATAGACGAACCTAATGAAAGGCAATATCCGATTTCGGTGAAGGAACTTGGAGGGTTCGGAAATATTGCATCCTTCTGGACGATGGAGCAACTCGACCGATTCTGCAAGACCCTCGGAATATCCTACACTCTGATGCAAGAGAGGCCGGGATACAGGGAATATTCGATGTCGCACAATTTCCGTGAGACCAAAGGTTTTGGAAACTTGAAGATGTACCTGCCGGATGCACCCCGATAAAGTTATTAAGCAACGGTAGCGTGGTGGACGGTTATTTCAGGACAACGGAGCACGAGGTTGAGATATACCGACCTAACCCGAACGCGAAGGCAGTTTACAAGCCGTTGAGCATAGAAGAACATATCGCATTCCAACGAGAGAACGGCATTTATTGAGATTTTAATAAGTGGCTATTATTCAGATGATTGTGTAGTTGGTTTTAGAAAAGTGTATTTTTTTTTCTTCAAAAGTAGGGATATTGTCCCTACTTTTGTATATATTTGCATCAAGCGTATGACGATGTACGCCACGGATTACTGCACGAAACAACACACTTGCTCTTGGTTTTTAGTAACGTGGGGGAGTCTGCTGGCATACGTGTCAGCAGACTTTTTATTTAACTAATTACCAATACGATGAGTAAGGTCGCACAAGTAATCGTAAAGTTGAAACCCAAAGTGGCGTCGTTGGGGTTCAACCGAATGGAAATCGAGGGTGTTGCATCCCGGATTGCAAACAACCTCGGTGATGATGCCACAGAAGAGGACATTGACGCTGAAATCGACGCGGTGATGCCCTATCTCGAATTAGCCCAGACCTCGGCCAGTCGAATCATCAACAAGTCGAAGGACGGGGATGGCAACAAATCCACTACCGCAACCGGCGAGTCGAAAAAGACTGAAAAGCCGTCCGACAAGGAAGGCGAGCAGGCCAACGAAAAAAGAGGAATCGACGGGTGCAATCAATCTCAAAAACATGGATGACCTCAAGAAGGCTCCTCGGCGGTATCGTGAGCGAAACCCTTTCCCCTATCGCCAAACGGTTGGAAGCTATTGAAGGTAGCAAAATCGCAGACACGCGGCTTTCGCAGGTTAAAGAAATCGCGAAAAAGGCTGGCGGGTCATACGAAAAACGCTCCTCAAAAACTTTGGCCGTATGACCTTCGAGAGCGACGATGACTTCGCTGAATATCTGACCGAAATTACAGCCGATGTCGATTCCTATGTGCAAGAGAACTCCAACGAAGGGCTGAAAAACTCCCCAAGCCGAAAGGTGGTTCGAGTGAAGGAAACAAAACTCTCGACCCCGCGCTTCAGGAGCGAATCAGCGAACGTAAGGCCGAAACCGCAGCCCCCGGCCATCGCAGGGCTGCCAACCAATCAGTAAGAAACATGGAAAGGAAATTCCATTACACAGGCTCCGGCGAAACCCATGCCCGTAGTTTTCGAGCAGGTGTTCGCAGAAAAAGCCTGCCGGAGGTGTCATTCCTAATCCGGCCCATGACATCATGCCGGGAACAGGCTCTCGACGCAAGTGGCAAGCCTATTAAGGCATACCGTCTGACAAAAGCTTGTCGGCAGTAGCGACACCACCATTCAAATCGAAAAGGGAAGCGGTATCGCATCTGGCGACATCATCGGACATGGCAAGAAGGCCGTTGCTTCGACGAAGGTAGACACCAGTAATCCGAACTACGACATCGTAACGGTAACGATGGGTGTCGAAATCGCCATCGGCACGGTTCTCTATCAGGCCAAAGCCGCAAGTGCCGATTCTGCCGAACCCATCTATCAGCCGGCGTATATCCTCGGTTCTCCCGCATACGCAGAGGGGAGACCAAGAGGTTCGCCTTATCAACGGCGCAAATCTGCGTAAGGAAACTGCTCCTATCTCCGAGGAGGTAGTAGCGATGATGAAAAACATTTCACTCGTGTAAGCTATGGGACACATGAATAAACCCCTTTTCGACCTCGACCAGCCGGGATTGCAGGCAGAGGTCGATTCCTATAAGCCGGGCAACGGCCTTATCTGGCCGGTACTGTTCCCGCTGAAGTACACTCCCAAATTCGACCTGAAGGGTATCGAAGGTGAGGACGGTATTCCCGTATCGGCAGACCGTGTCGCTTTCAATACGAAAGCACCGCTGAAAAACCGCAAGACGGTTGGTTCGTGGAGTGGACAACTCTCCAAGATTTCGATGTCAAAGGAAAAGACGGAGCTGGAAATCGGTGAGTCAGAAGACCTGAAGACCATTGCGGCCGCTAAAACCAAAGACAAGCAGACTGCTCGCTACCTCGTAGATATGGTCTACGACGACGTGAAAGCCTGCAATGACGGTGCAGACTACAAAATCGAAATCGACGCATGCCGTCTCGGGTCGCGAGGCATCCAGACTTTCCCTGAAGGAAATCGAAGGAGATATGGCAACCGAGGACGTCATCAACTTCAACGTACCGAAGGAAAACTTCGTCGCCTCCGCTATTCCGTGGGGTCAATCCGGTGCTGACGGTCTTGGCGACCTCGCCAAGTGGCAGGACATGATAGCCTCGCAGGGCAAGAAGAAGCCGATGTTCGCTTTCCTCGAAAAGGCCACATTCGAGCTTCTGCTTTCGCAGGAAAAAACAATGAAGCGTGTCGCTTCCGTCCTGCTCAATGTAACGGGCCTTGTCTCGTCCGAGGTGTTGTCTCTCGACAACATCAACGCGCCTATCAGAACAAGCACGGCTATCCGCGTATCATCGTTCTGGACAGCTACGCAACCATCGAGCACAAAGACGGCTCCCGGACGACCATCAAGCCGTGGAACAAGAACGTCGTTGCCTTGTCGCCTGTCGCCCAGGCTTGGCTGGACGTACTATAAGCCGGTTCCTTTCGTGAAAGGTACAGCCGCGATTCAGGCACAGGGCAAGTACGCCAAAACCACCGTGTACTCGCAGGTGAACCCCCTGCTTGAGGTTACGATGATTGAAGCGTATGTTCAGCCCGCTCTCATCAATCGTGGGTCGCTCGTATTTGCAAACATCGCAAATATCGAATGGGCCGACGGCCAGTCCACGGATGAAATGAGCCTCGAAGACAGGCGAAGCATTGCGGTTCCCGCATCGCCTCCCGCCAACAGTTCAGGTGCAGACAACACGGTAAACGTGTTCGATTCGACTTTCGATAAGGAGACCGTTTTGGCCGCCATGAAGTCGATTGGTGCAACGACCAATCCGAATATCACGGCCGCCAATCTCGAATCCAAAATCGAGGCTCTGGACGAGGAACAGAAGGTAGCACTCAAGAAGGCTCTCGGTATCGAGGCGTAGGGGTATGAAGACCGTATTGGAGGCCCTGAAATCGTGTGTCGGTTATCCCGTTCCGAAAGACACTATCGAAACCATCGCGGTACGGCGAGGCATTTACGATTCATTACAGGAGGAAATCAATACTCAAGTGATGGGGAGTAAAGCCTTCGCCCTCTGCGAGGGCAGATATTATGAAATATCTGGTAACGGCAGCCAATGTGAGCGAGGGAGACGTGAGTATTAGCGTGAACGACAAGGATATTCTTATCAACACGGCAAATTCCGTCTATGCGAAATACGATGAGCCTCTTATCGGTGTTTCCCTACAACCGACCGTAGAGAATCTATGCGAGTAGTCAGATGGTAGAGTTTAGACCACATAGGTTAAGGATTCGTAGTACAACCGGTCATCGGGACGACGCAACCGGAGATTGGATTGCCGATACCGAGTCATGGAGCGACCCGATACCCTGCCGCTATGTAGCAAACGGAACGGGCCAGCAAATCAAAACGACGACGGAACATTCTACACCTTTTCCTACGTGGTTTATCTCGACCCTGATGACCGAATCTATCGGCATGGCGACATGGTTCGCCTATACGACAAAGCCGGGAACCTGCAAAGCGAACAACCCATTACTCGCCCCCCACAAAGGACAGCTCGATACGAAACTATGGCTATGAAGATGACTACCCCTATCAGCGTAATTGATAGGGCTCTTGCACAAAAAAATGATGCAGGAAGCCAAGCGAAAAGTTGTTCGGATGCTGGCCTTTTTAGGTGAGAAGTGCATCATCGAAGCACGGGATAGGTCGCAAGAAGAAAGCTGGTACGACCAAACCGGAAATCTTCGCAGTTCAATCGGCTATGTAATCGTGATGGAAGGTCGCATTGTGTCCATGAGTGATTTCAAACAAGTCAAAAATGGCACACAAGGCCCGGTAGAGGGAAAAAGCCCTCGCAAAGAAGCTCGCGAGCAACTACAAGACAGGATTCGCACTCATTGTTGTCGCAGGTATGCACTATGCGGCCTACGTCGAAGCTATGGATAATAAGGTCGTGCTAACCTCCGCGGGAGCTTTTGGCTCGCCGAGAACTCCCCGGAATGATGCGGCAACTCAAAACTCAAATAGCGGCATAATGAAGTCTGACGCGGAAATAACGGACATTCTCTATTCGATTCTGAAAGGGTCGGATTTACACCGAAGTTTTTGTCGCGCGGCGGCAAGTTATACACCGACGAACGACCGAAGAACTCCGGCAAAGAGGATATAACGATTCTCGTCCTCGACAACCTTATCGGTGGAGACTCGCAAGAGAATGTTGTCAATATCAATATCTATGTCCCGGACACTCCGCGCGACAATCAGATGATTATTGACAAACCGAGAGTCCGCATTTTATCTCGGCTCGCTATCAACCTCTTGGAGGAATATACAGTCAGTGATTATCGGTTCTCCATCGAAAAACAGAAGGTTTACAAAGTGAATGGAGCCGACGAGCATTGCATAAACAACAGATTATCATTTACTCACTTAAATTAGACCATTATGTCAACAGCATCCGCAGTAACGGCATGGGGTAAGCCTACAATTAAATCCGGTGCGTCTGGCGAAAGCGGTGCGCTCGGCACTACCCTCGAAGATGTCGGCAAGATTAAGGAGAACACCACCTCCCTTGAACTTGTTAAAGGCAACGTGAACGAACTTTTCGGTGAAGGTCACGAGTTGGTGGACAAGATGGAGCTTGAAGGTACGTGGACTCTGAAGTTCACGGTAATCAAAGCCTCTTTGGACAAGATTGCCAAATTCTTTGGCCTTTCGGTGTCCACCGATAAGTTGGCTATGAAAACAACCATCGTTTCGGAACCGAGGTCATACACCGTAGACCCTCTTCTTGTCGGTGCAATCGGTGCAGAACTTCCGTATTGCTACACCTCGATTACGCCCAAATTCGCTACGGCGGAAGGATGGACGATTGAATTTGAGGTTACGACGATGGAGCCGGAAAGCGAATCGGTAGCTCCGGCAACCCTCTACGTGAAAAAAGGCGGCGGCCCAAGCCTCTTCACAATCGACTGGCAAATAGAATTGCTGGTCTCTGGGGTGGGCTATCTGCCGGCCCATCCCTCATGCGGATTTAGCTCAACGGTAGAGCGTCAGTCTACCAGACTGAAAACGGAGGTTCGACCCCTTCAATCCGCTCAAGTTTTTTTCGGATATGGATAAAGAACGGTTTATAGAATCGGCGGTATCGGATGCGATGATTGGCCGGCCTATCTCCTTCGAGTTGAAAGGAGAGAAATTCGATGTTCATCCGCCGACCCTCGGCAAGATGCAAATTCTATCGAAACTCTACCTGCAACTCGAAATCGACGAGGAGGCTTTGAGCGAAAATCCACATTTGGAAGCCATGAGGATATGCGATAGCAAAACAGATATAGTCTGTGAGATTATGGCAGTCGCAACCTTTGACCAGAAAGAAGATTTGCTCGACAACGACAAGATATGCGAACGAGCCTGAATTTTCAAGTGGAACTGCCTGCCGCCCGACTTCGGGACATGCCTTCTCGCAATCCTCACACAAGTCGATTACGAAAATTTTATGACCTCTATTCGATTAACGAAGATATTAAGGCAAAACGCGCCTATCGCAACAAAGAGGGCAAATCGAGTAGAGTAGTTGGTGGACGCTCTCTTTGGGGTGGAATGTTGGATGTCGCGTGTTCCAAATACGGATGGACGCTTGATTATGTCCTTTGGGGTATCAGCTATCTCAATTTGAACATGATGACTTCCGACGCCATCTCGGTTCTGACCTCTTTTAATGAAGAGGACAAGCCAGAAGTGCTTAATGCGGACGACCCGGCAAATGCCGCGGCAATTTTGAGACAATTCGGACAACTCGGAGAATAATGAACGGAGTACAGGGAGCTATCCATTTTGTTGTTACCGGCGATGAGACCGACCTTTTGAGAGCACTTTCGTCCTCTCGCTCGGCCATCATTGCGAGTGGCGACACAGCGGAGAAGGAAGGAGCAAAGATTGAGCAAATGTTCAAGCGTGCGACTTCCAGCGTTTTCGCGTTTTCTCGGCGGCGCAGGCTACCAGTTTCGTAAAGTCAATGGCGACCGTTCACGGAGAATTTCAGCAAATCGAAATAGCTCTTGAAACGATTCTGGGTAACGAGCGGGAAGCCGCGACACTTATGAATCAACTCCGGGATACTGCCGCCAAAACGCCCTTCGACATGAAGGGTATTGCCAATGGTGCAAAACAGGCTCCCTTGCCTATGGTGAAGATGCCGCGACAGTCAATGAGACCCTAATAAAGTTGGGAAACATTGCCGCGGGCCTTTCGCAACCGCTCGGCGACCTTGTGTACCTATATGGAACAACGATGACGCAAGGCCGTCTCTACACACAGGATTTTAATCAATTTGTCGGCCGAGGTATTCCGATGATTAAGGAGTTGGCCGAGTATTTCGGTGTGGCAGAAAGTGAGGTCAGAGGGCTTGTAGAGGCTGACAAGGTCGGGTTCCCCGAAGTGCAAGCGGTCATCAGTAGCTTGACCGAGGAAGGCGGAATGTTTTTCAACCTGATGGAGAAACAAAGTACGTCCGTCATCGGTAAAATATCCAATCTCGGCGATGCGTGGGATGCCGCCCTCGATAAGATGGGAGAATCGAGCGAAGGTTTCATCTATACAGGAATCGAAGGCTTAACGTATCTCGTTGAGCACTACGATACCGTATTGAAAAATTCTCGGCACACTCGTTACGGCCTACGGGTCATACAAGGCGGCGCTTATCGCCATCAACGCTATTCAGAAAGTGTCAGCTACGGTTGCGGCAACAAGGGCACTCCTCGCGCAAACTCAAATGCTGACTCGTGCGACTCAAGCGCAAATCTTATTCAATCAGGCTGTGAAAGCGAATCCGTATGTACTCGCATTCTCGGCCCTCACTACCGTTATCACCGCTTTGGCAATGTTCTGCGATAAGTCAGACGAAGCGGAAGAATCTGTTTCAAGGCTTGAGAACGCCAACAAGAAGGCTTCAGAGGAATTTGATAAAGAGGCCGCAAAAATCAAGTCGCTTCAAGATGTAGTTGCCAACGCGAATGTCGCTTATGATGAGCGCAAGAAAGCATTGGATAAATTGCGTGAGATTGTACCGGAATACAATGCTTCTCTTTCAAAAGAGGGGAGTTGGTGAACAATAACACCGACGCAATTAAGGATTATCTTGTTCAGCTAAAAGCAAATCAAGTTGAAGGCCGCACAAGAAGAACTGGAAGAGGCATATAAGGAACAGCGCGAACTTCAGAGAGAGTGGGATTCCGCTCGTGAAGACCTTTCCCTCAAGCGCACCAATTCTGCATATTACGATAAACCGATTATCGACGTTGCAGGCATGTTCGGGCAAAGAGACCTTCAGAAGGCAGAGGCTCGATTCAACGATGTTGATGCACGTCTGACCAAAGTAAACCAGACTATCGCAAGTCTCAATTCCGAGATTGCCACCACATCTACCGAAACTAACAGTAGTACCAAACAGTTCAAGACCTTTTCGGAGCAACTTGAAGCCGCAAAGAATAAGGTTACGACTCTCAAAGCAGAATTGAAAGACCTGCTTGCCGGAAAGGGAAATGAGGAAAGTTTCGTGAAGGCTATTGAGGACAAGCGCAAGGAGCTGAAAGCTGCCGAAGACGCATACGACACCTTGCGAGGTATTGACCCCAAAAGTAAGAAGGCCAGCACATCATCGACCACCGACTATAAGACCAAGATAGCCAATGAAGGGCGTGAACTTGAACGACTCTATAAGGACATGGAGCTGTCCATCCAACGAGCACGAATCGACGCGATGGATGAAGGTCTCGAAAAAGTGCTTGCCGAAAACGAGTTGAATCATAAAGCAGAGTTGGAGGCTATTGAACGCCAGAAGGAAGATACCTTACGGAAAATTCAGGAGCGGGAGAAAACCATTTGGGAGTCCAAAAATCCTGATTGGAAGAAAAAGGGGCTGACCTTCACTCCGACTACTACCGAACTGCCCAAAGATGTCGCCAGCCAATTTGACGCCCTTACCAAAGCGGCCAATGATAGACTTGTTACTGACAACAAAAAGGCGTTGGACGATATGTTGTCCGACTACATGTCCTATGAACAGAAAAAGAGCAAAATCAAAGAGGAATACGACAAAAAACGTCAGTCCCTCTATAATGAAGACGGCTCCTTCCGTTCTGGCGTATCACAAGGTAATGTTGATGAGTTGAACCGTAGCGAAACCGAGGCTCTGAAAGCCTGTCGATGAGGAATTTGCCCAGCGAGAAGCGACCTATCAGTCATGGATGGAGGCTATCGCCAACATGACGTTACGGCAGTTGGAGGCCGTACTTGCAAAGGCAGAACAAGAGTTGGCCGAGCTCGAACAATCTGGCGATGCCGATGATAGCCAAATGGCTGTTGCTCGTGCAAAGGTAAACACCGCTCGCAAGAAGGTTGAGAAGGCAAACGCCGATAATGATTTGACACCCGGCAAGCGCACTATCAAGGAATGGGAAGACCTCTACAAGACCTTGATGGAAGCAGAAAAGGAATTTGAAAGTGTTGGCGACGCCGTTGAAGGAACCGCCGGAAAGATTATCTCCTCGGCAGGCCAGATTATGACCTCGACGTTAAGCATGATTAACAGCATTATCACTTTGGCAACGACGTCCTCCACGGGAATCCAAACCGCGGCCACAGCATCATCCAAAGCGATTCAAACTGTCGAGAAAGCAAGCGTCATCCTAACGATTATCTCTGCGGCCATGCAGGTTGCTATGGCAATCATTAACCTGTTCAACAAAGACGATGAATACCAAGAAGAAATTGAGCGGTTGCAGGAACGCATCGACCAGCTACAATGGGAGCTGGAGAATACCGAAGCCTCTCGCCTCAATGAGAATCTGGATATTCTCAAGGCTGGTTAAGAATACCTATGCCGAGGTTACTACCGAAGTGTTGAAACTGCATTCCGCAGGAATGAGTACTTGGGGGAGCTTTTATCAGATTATTGGTAAGGTTATATACAAGGAAGAAATACTCAAGAAAACTTCCCAAGAGATTGCAAAAACCTATGCCAACCTCGAATATACGGTAGATAAGGCCCTCGGAGAGAAGCGGTTTGACGACGCAAAGAATCAGTTGGCAAATATCGCTCAACAACAGTTGCTTATACAGGAACAGATACGGAACGAGGATGCCAAGAAAAAGACTGACCACGGCAAAATCGCAGATTGGGAGCGTCAGATTATTGAACTTGGAGAAGAGGCGAATAAAATCATCAACGATATTGTCGAGGAGATTATGGGCGGTAGTGCCGCTGACCTTGCAAGCGAACTCGGTGATGCCTTTATCGAAGCCTTCAGAGCAGGAGAAGATGCCGCGGAAGCATGGGGCGAGAAGGTAGACGACATCGTAGCCAACGTCATCAAAAGAATGTTGGTGAGCAAATACCTTGAAGAACCGCTGGGCGACATCTTCGACAAATACAAATCGAAGTGGTACAAGGACGGTGAATTTGCGGGTATCGACGCCATCATGGAATCCATGAACGGTTTTGCCAATGACCTCAATGCCGTAGGAGACGAGTTCCAAACCATTTGGGACAGCCTTCCGGATTCCATCAAAAATTTGATTACCGTAACCGATGATACCCGTGAAGCCTCCGAGCGGGGCATTGCAACGGCAAGTCAAGAGAGTGTTGATGAGAATAATGGACGTCTTACGGTTATTCAAGGACACACCTACACGATGAATGAAAACGTGAAATTGATAGTCCTTTTGGGCGATAAGATACTGGAAGCCATAAACATAATTCGCGCAAATACCGAGTATTGCAAGCGGCTCGACAATATTGACAAGCAAATTTCCAGCATAAGGAATAAACTTGACGAAATCGGTGATGATGGATTAAGAGTTAAATAGCAATGGAACAGCGCCTTATTAGAGACATATACGCACAATGGAAAGATGCCAAACAACAGGCGCAGAAGGAGTGCGAAAATCGCTCGCTATTCAATATGGCAGAGAAATATCGTGTATGCAGTATGTTCAAGGGGACGGAAACCCTTGAACAGGTGCTTAAACTGTTTTCGTCTCCGCAGGGCATCGAGTTTTTGCACGAAGCGTTCTTTTCCCGACGATTGAAATGTGCCGAAAATTCAAAGGCCCTACGGCCGAAAACCTCGGTATTTATGTCGAAGAAGACGTGAAGATTCAGAACCGCCCTTTGGTGATTCTCGTTGGTAATTGTCGCGCCGAGTTGGAGTATAGCATCCCCGGAGAACGGTATCAAGTAGTCTTGATGCACGGAGCTACCGCGCATATTAAAGCCTCAAATTGGGCGGTCGTATTTGTAAACAAAGACGGTGGCGGCGAAGCCACTATCGAAATATCGGAACATGCGAAAGTGCTATGATAGGTAAGTTCAACATAGACGGTATTGACGCATACGAACGGTTCGGGGTCTTCATTTCCGATGCCGGCCTCGTCAGTTTATTGCAATATCCTCCCTTGAAAAAGGTAGATAGCAATGATTGGCCGGAAGAGGACGGAGAAGAGTTCGATTTATCTGAACCGACCCTTGACACAAAGACTGTTCAAGTGAAGTTTGCCTCCCACAAAGCAAACCGATTCGGTGCGTTCTTTGCCGCCATGTCGGACACCGGCTATCACGACTTCGAGGTTCCTGCCATTGCTCGAACATTTCGATTAAGGCTTTCCAGTCAGCAGGCTATGACTCACTATCCGCGGGCAGAATCCTTCACCCTGCAACTTTCCGACGATTTCCCTCTCCGGGGATATTCTTACGTTGCCCCAGAGACCTCGATAACCAGAACGAGCGGTTATGAGTTGGATGGGCGCGACCTCGGCCAATACGGAGTAACGATTTTGGAAGGAGCCTCGCCGAAGTGCTCAAATCTCCGGCAGTAAAACAAAACCTATTGCAGAATTTACAGCGTGAGAATGGGGCAATCTATGATGGCGAATATGTGGCATTCCAGACCAAAGAGGTTAAGTTGAAATGTTCATTGAGGGCACACACTTTCGACGAGTTCTGGCGTAACTACAACGCATTGCTCTATGACCTTACGCGGCGATGAACGGCTCCTTTTTGTCGAATACACAGGCTATGAATACCCGTGCTACTATAAAAGTTGCTCTTCGAGTCAGTTCCTATTCACACATGGGAAAATATGGTGGGTATTCGACCTTACTCTGGTATTCACATCCTTCCGTGTTGAAGGTGAAGAATACCTCCTTGCGTCTGAAGATGACATGCTGATTATAACCGAGGACGGAGAGTCCGCAATAGACTTGTCAGAATATGATTAAGAAGATAAAAATAAGCAAGTTGCCGCTTGTTTCATCCTTTACGGATTGTTCACTATCGGAGTGGACAAAGATAACAAGAGCGTCAAGATAGGTCTTGAGTTCATCAAAACCGCGGCCGATAATTGCGACGAAAAGGCAAAGTTGGCCGACGAGAAGGCCGCGGCCGCTGACCGTGCCGCGTCTGCGGCAAATCAAGCCGCCGGAACTGCCTCTAATGAAGCCGCCAATGCCGGGATGAAAGCATCTGCGGCCGAGCAAGCCGCACAGGAGACTACCGAGGTCAAAGAGCAAGCACTTGCTACCATTGCTCGGCTGGAAGAACTTGAAAGAGTCTTTGGTCGGTCAGTATAAGATGATTCCTACCGGTATGAATCTTACCTATCCGAAGGTGATAACTCTGCGTAATCCAGCCTCTCTTCGGATTGCATACGAACTGTTGCCGACAAATACCGGTCGAAATGTGTTGTTCCTTTCGGATGACCGGGCCGTGTCCGTCCTGCCGGGCGGCCAAATCATCACCAAGTCCGCAGGTATCAGCAAGGTGCATGTTATCCTACTGAAAATACGGAGGAGATATACCAAACGGTCGAAATCAAGGTTGTTGAACCGTACATGAGAAAAGTCGCCTCCTCGTCAATCCGTCTGACCGGAAGCGGAAATATTCGTTTCACTTAAAAACATACTGAAAATGAAACAGAAAGGCTACATCAGCGAATTTATCAACGGCGGAAGGATTGTTTCTCACGGCAAGGTGGAGAACCTTGACAACGGTTTCTCCTTCCCGATAACATGCCCTTCTCGGTCTATATTCGGCCAAAGGCAGAAACAGCAAAAAATCGACGTAGTAATGAACGTGCGGTGTTGGCAAGAGCAAGTCTTTTCCGATGCCCCGTTCGTGCTTAACGATTGGAGTCCGCTCGCAGTTTCAGCCATCGGAGCCGACAGGCTCCATTCTGGAGCACTACGACGTGTATTGGGGTTGTGGAAGCGCGGTAGAGGTATGATAATATCACTATTTATCAGCCTATCCAGAAGGCTCCGCAGAGTTGTCGGCTCGCTACGGAAACCCCAAGCGATGAGACTTGTCAAAACCGATTCGATTCGGTTCTCGGCACAGAACGGAAAATCAGTAATTCGATTCAAATAGAGAAAATTATGGCATTTACTCCTGAACAGGAAGCAAAATTGCTTCAAATTGTCGAAGCGTTTGAGAACGGCAAACGTCTCAATGAATTGCCGCACGTCGGCACGACCAATCCGTTCAATTTGCTCGTCGAGGTTCTTGATACAGACGGCGAGAGTAAGCAGGCCCAGCCTTTTGCGACTCTGCTTCCGTACATCGAGGACGAATGTTCCTACGGTATCGAATGGGACACTGCTGTTTCGTCGCCGGTATGCACTCGCATCGGGAGTGTCGCTCTCCACAAGAGTCTCCCGATTCAGAACATGATGAAGGGATGTATTCTCAACGACAGCGGCAAGATTGTCGAGTATCTTACCCCGACGAACTGGCTGGCACATCTGCGCGATGGTTCCATCGGTCAGGTGATGGTTGAGATTCCGGCACACTATCGTAAGTTCGAGACGGATGGAACGAAACGGCGGGCGAAAATCAGCCTCTATCCTATCCCCGGCTATCACTTCGTTCCGAAGGGGTACATAAGCGCATACGAAGCTACCGTACAACGTAGCACGAACAAGTTGTGCTCGGTCGTGAACATGGATGCAGACTACCGAGGCGGCGGCAACAATTCCGCATGGGATGGTTCGTACCGCACCTTGCTCGGACGCCCTGCAACGGCCATTTCGAGAACCAATTTCAGAACCTACGCTCGCAATCGAAACACAGCCACGAAGGAATGGAACTGCGCCGATTACAACCTCTACAAAACGATGGTTTGGTTGTACTACATCGAGTACGCCAACTTCAACAGTCAGGCGGCGTTCAATGCCCAGAAGGATGCCAGCGGATACGCGCAGGGCGGTCTTGGCAATGGGTGACTACCATATCTGATTGGTCTGGCTTCAACAGCTACTATCCGTTTGTTCCGTGCGGATATACGGATGAACTCGGCAATTCCTCTGGCGAAGTGGCCTATACAATGCAGAAAGAGGATGGTAGTACCCATGCGACTGTCATGGTGAACCGTTACCGGGGTATCGAAAATCCGTTCGGCCATATCTGGAAATGGACGGATGGTATCAACGTTGAAATTTCGTCGGAAGCCGACGGAGGTACGAGTAAGGTCTATGTCAGCGACGACCCGTCCAAGTACAACGACAGCAACTATGACGGCTATTCCATGCGTGGACTCGAAGCCCGGAAAGAAGGTTATGTAAAGGCTCTCATCTTCGGGGAGTTTGGAGAAACTATGCCGGAAGAGATTGGTGCAGGTACAACGACGTATTTCTGTGACTACCACTATACCAACATTCCGGCCTCCGGTAAGTCCCTGCGCGGTGTCCTGTTCGGCGGTAACGCGGTTGACGGTGCGAATGCGGGCCTCGCCTCTGCGCGCTCGAATGCCGCCCCCTCGGCTACGGCTGCGCACATCGGGTCTCGCCTTTGCTTTATCCCCAGACGGCATAAGCCGTCTGGGATTCGATAAAAGGTTGGTTGCTCTTGCGGTGTCCTGTTCAGCGGTAACGCGAATAACGGTGCGAATGCGGGCCTCGCCTATGCGAACTCGAATAACACCCCCTCGAATACGAATGCGAACATCGGGTCTCACCTATGATTTTCAAAGGTTAATTAAAAATATGGGAGCAACGACCTTGCCTCTTGGCAAAAGATTACAAACCTCAAAACGGTGCTGGTAGGCGGAAGCCGAAAGCTCCTATTATGAAAAGCAAAGAATGAAATGAAACGGATTGGCAACCTGTACGATAAAATCATCAGTCTGGACAATCTGCATCTGGCCGACCAAAAGGCCCGACGCGGAAAGGGCCGGACTTATGGCGTGCGGGTGCATGACAAGAACCGTGAGGAAAACATACTCAAACTTCACGAATTGCTGAAGAGTAAAAAGTTCAGAACTTCACCGTATGAAACTTTTTACAATCTACGAACCCAAAGAACGGTTGATATTCCGGCTCCCGTACTATCCCGACAGAATAGTACACCATGCCATTATGAATATCCTCGAACCGATTTGGGTCTCGGTCTTTACGACGGATTCGTTCTCGTGCATCAAGAAGCGAGGCATTACCGGAGCGATGAGAAAAGTCAAACTTGCGCTCAAAGACATTGAAAATACGCGGTATTGTCTCAAGATTGATGTAAAGAAATTCTATCCGAGTATCGACCACGAAATACTAAAACAGGTCGTCCGCCGAAAGATAAAATGCAAGGACACCCTTGAACTTCTCGACCAGATTATCGACAGCGCAGATGGTGTGCCCATCGGCAATTACTTGTCGCAGTATTTCGCCAATCTCTACCTCTCTTATTTCGACCATTGGATTAAGGAGGTCGTCGGAGTGAAGTATTACTTCCGATATGCTGATGATATGGTTTTTCTGCATCGAGACAAAGCCTTCCTTCATGGGTTGCTCGTCCAAATCAACGACTACCTTAATTCGCGGCTGAATCTCTCGCTGAAAGGCAATTATCAGGTATTCCCCGTGGATACCCGCGGAATTGATTATGTCGGATTCGTATTTCGGCATAGCCATACGCGGCTTCGCAAGAGTATCAAGAAAAACCTATGCCGTGCCGCCGCACGATTGAACAAACGTAGCAAAAATCTCCGAGAAGGAGTACAAGCAAGGTTTATGTAGCTGGCTTGGCTGGGTAAAATACAGTAATTCAAAACATTTGTTGAAATCTATCACAAAAGAAGAGTATCATGGCAGTTTACGATGCTAAACCTTCGGTATTCGAGACCAACAACAACGGTTCCTATACCTACCGGTGGAATATCCGGCAAATTCAGATGCCTTCAGGAGAAGGAACGGAAGAGAGAACGACCACGGTAAAGTGGGAGTGCGACGAAGTTATCGTGTGGGGTACGGTTACTCGCAACAAGATAACGGAAGCCGTCGTAACGACCCTTTGGGACAGAGACCGCGAAAAGAAGCTCATCAACGATTACAATGCCGCAAAAGAAGGCGTTTTCGGTGATGTCTCTGGCGATGTGGCCCAGAAGTATATCGCGGCCTACAAATCCTTCCTGACGGAACGAAAGGCCGTCAAAGAACAGGTCGATTCCGATTGCGACACCCTCAAGATTCAGTAAACAATGAGACGATTCAGCGAATTGGGAATCAAGCAGGTCGATGACAAAAGATTTTCAACTGTCAGCAGGTATCAATTTCGGATGTCATCAACTGCGAAATCGAAGTCCTTGACTTCATCCCGAACATGAAGACTACGCACGGTGACAACCGGTATCTCGTGAAGTTCCGCCAAGACGGTCAGGAAGGCAAGTTTTTCACCAACTCGTCGGCCATCAAAAGTGTGCTCGACCAGATTCCGAAAGACGAATTTCCATTCTGACGACCATTCGGAGTACCAAGCTGGGCAGTAGCGGTAAAATGTATCAGTTCACCTAACCTATGATTATCCATTTCGACGATACGGAACTTGAGGTTCTGGTTGATGACAATAGTTATCGCCGTCGGGCCGTCAAGGAAAAGGATAAACTCGTCCTTTACTACTCACTCACGCACCATGTGGAAATCCCCGTGGGTGCGTGGGTCGAGTATGAAGGGCAAGTATATTCATTGTTCAAAGCGAGCAACTTTACAAAGAACTCTACTCGGAATTTTTCATACACCCTGACCCTCGAATCCGGTTGGGCCGGAGCCGAGAAGTACAAGGTTAAGAATCCGTGGACGGTCGGCTGAAATTCCGTACACGGCCAAACCGCATGAGTTTATTCAGCTCATTGTGGACAATATGAATATGCGCGAATCCGGCTGGGAAGTCGGAGAATGTATTGATGCTGTGGAGCAGGTCATTTCATTCAATCACGCATATTGTAGCGATGCGTTGAACCAGATTGCCGATGCCTTCGATACGGAGTGGGAGGTTGAAGGCAAAACAATACACCTTCGCAAGGTCGAATATTTCAAGGACAATCCGCTTGCACTTTCCTATGGTAAAGGAAATGGGTTTAAGAAGGAAATATCCCGGTCGAACAAAAGCGACTCGCGCAATTTCGAGATTCTGTACGTTCAGGGAGGAACGGATAACATTGTTCCCGGCAAGTATGGTAATTCCGAGACTCCTTCTACCCAAAAGCCAAACACTCGTGTATGAAGGAGTAAGCTACTTGTCGAGTGCTGACGGCCGATATATCACCCAGAAGGGAAAGGAGTTGGTTAGCAAGGCAGAAGACAGCCTTGATTGTAGCGATATATACCCAAAACGTGTCGGGTCGGTTACATCCGTAATCGAAGTGGATAAAGGCAAGCACTTTTACGACTTCATCGACAATACCATCCCGGAGGAGTTAAACTTCTCGGATTGCCTTATCGAGGGAGAAACAATGACCGTCATTCCTCAATCTGGAATGCTCGTTGGCAAAGAGTTCGACGTGAAATACAAACACGCCGAACGTAGGTTCGAGATTGTCCCGCAGGACATTGACGGTGAGACCATGCCGAACGACATTTACAAGTTGGCGGTAGGCGACAAATACGCTGTTTTCCGTGTCGCGTTGCCAGATGCCTATGTTTGCAACAATTCGGACAAGTCTGGAGCCTCGTGGGATATGTTCAGAGAAGCGGCACGGTTCTTTTACGAGAATACTGGCGAGTTGTTCACGTTCAAAGGTGAACTTGACGGCATTTGGGCAAAAAAGATTGGTTGAATATTGGTGGACGCATCAAGCCGGGCGGTTATGTACTGTTCAGCGACGAGCAGTTCCACCCCGAAGGTTCGCTTGTGCGTATCATCAGCGTCAAGGATTTCTGCAATAATCCCCACTCTCCGACCATCGAGCTATCGAACGCCCCGGTTTCGTCGTCGTTCCAAAGTTCGATGAATAAAGTCGAGGAGACGGAGGTTGTCATCGACAACAAACACCGAGAGGCGATTCAATATACGAAACGACGGTTTAGGGATTCGCAGGAGACAATCGAAATGCTCAAAGATGCGATGCTCGAAAACTTCACGGATGCTATCAGCCCCATCGCCGTACAAACGATGGAAATGCTCATCGGCGACGAAAGCCTTCAATTTCGATTTGTTTCCGACAAAACAAATCCGCAACCAGTCGTGCATAATGTAGTATACAATCAGGCAACCAAAGTGCTAACCGTGCCAGCGGGTATTATCCAGCACATGACGCTTGGCATCAAAACAATGTCTTCAAGCCATAAGCCCGGTGAGTATAAATTCTGGTCGATACCTGCGTTCGAGACACCACCGCTGACTGACGGCGATAAGAAATACTACCTCTATGCCAAAGTCAGCAAGACTGACCAGACTGGCGTATTCTACATCAGCGAACAGGCTATCGCAATGGAGGGTGTGGCCGGATATTATCATTTGCTTATGGGCGTACTGAACAGCGAGTATGACGGCGAACGCAGTTATGTTTCTCTCTATGGGTTCTCGGAGATTCTGCCCGGTCGCATCACGACCGATAAAATTGTGTCATCCGACGGCAGAACATATTTCGACCTCTTACTTGGAGATAGGGGGTCGTATCAATTTCATTGATGGCCTGCTTTCTGGTCTCGTCGGTATAGGAAATAATAATGGAGTAAACGCCGGTTTGAATGGTGTCGGTACCTCTGATAAAGATGTCAGAATATGGGCCGGGGCATCGGAAGCGCAGAAAAACACATCCCCGTTCCGTGTCCTCCATGACGGAACTATGTATGCTTCAAAAGGTGTTTTCGCAGGATATTTACAAACGCCTTTTATTTCGCTTGAAGATTCGGATGCGGTTTGGAACACAACAAGGCATGTATTTCAAATTAAGGAAAACCTCAATATCGTTTCGTCCGGTATTGTAGACACCTATCATTCTTACGAAGATTGGATAGAATTACCATTCGATGAAAAGTATATCGGGGCGCGAATAACTATCTTAAACAATAGATTCCCTCCATACACAAGAACACCAGCATCCTTCGCCAAAACAGTGCTACTTGTATCCGCGGCATCCAAATCGAGTTATATCGGCATTGGTGGACGCCCGAAATCCGGTACAACAGACGAAGTAGACCCTTATGCAATAGTAGTTTTTGCACGGGTTGTTGAACTATTGTGCGTGCCTTATTCTACCGGGAAACCGCATTGGATTGTACTGAATTGGGGCGACGATATTTTAGAAAAGACATGGCAATAATAATCAACGGAATAAATAACATCTAATAAACGGTTTGTATGAAGAATCTAATCACCTCTTTTTTGCAAGCAAGATGAGAGACATCATTGCTTCTATTCGTAAACAAGCAAAGGGAGCCTTGTCGTGGCTGAACGCTATCGAAAAGGACAAGTACCAGCACTATGCACTCGGCGCGGCTATCGCGGCGGCTATCTTCTTGCATCACCTCCGTTTCTCATACTCATCACGACTTCGTGGGTATTCTGGCTCGCTCTCGGTCTTTCCATCTTTATCGTAGTGGCCTGCGCCTTCTGGAAAGACTATATCAATGATGAAGAGGCCGACAAAAAAGATGTTTTTGTAACCATTGCTGGAGGGGGCAACCGTATGGATTGTTGCTCTGCTGGCATATATTCTCTGATAATTATGCAGGAAGGAATGGAAAAGGGCATCGGGTGGCTTCAGAAGTTGCTCGGCCTTCAACAGAAATTCGGATTTTTCTCGATTCTCAAGGGGTTGTTTATTCTTCTCCTGTCTGGATATGTTGTGTTTTTCGCACTAAATCCTCGCTATCTTCTTGACAAGATAGATGCAATTGAGAACGAACGACACCACAACGCCGTAACGCGCAGAATCAACGTAGATTCAGAGATTCGATTGATGCTTCATAAACTACTCCACACGCTTGATGCGGATAGAGCGTGGCTTATCGAACTGCATAACGGTAGTAAGAACCTTTCCTCTGGTCTTCCGTTTATCTACGGTGATATGCTCATCGAAGAGGTAGCTGATGGCATCAGCAATGTCGATGATGAATATAAGGATTTCAACTTATCGAAATACCCATTCATCGCGAAAGTATTTGATGACGGTGTATTTTGGGGGCCGATAGAATCAATTCGCGAGATTGATGAGCGCATGTACTTCAAATTCAAATCCAACGACTTGAATGAGATTGCGGTAATGGCTCTATACTATGGTGATAAGCCTCTCGGAGTGCTTGGCATATCGTTCTGCGGAGAAAAACAAATGAACGAAGTCGCAGTAGGTCGCGCTTATACGCAAATGCGGCGTTCAGGTAGCAACTTTATTGTCAAACGAATAATAATTAGGTATGGCTAACGCAAAACTACTCCAGCCCTTCATCTTGCGTTGGGAAGGCGGATTTGTGAACGACCCGCTCGATAGGGGCGGTGCAACCAATAAAGGCATCACTATTGGTACATTCCGACAATTCTATGGCAAGGATGCGACCGTGGAGCAACTGAAGAACATTACGGACGAACAATGGCTTCACATCTTCAAATCGGGTTATTGGAATCTGTGGAAAGCCGACGAAATTGTAAATCAATCCATCGCAAACATTGTGGTCGATTGGGCATGGGCATCTGGGCCGGGAACCTCTATCAAGCAAGTGCAGGAGTTCTCGGAGTCGCCGCCGATGGTATTGTCGGCCAGAAAACTCTTGCGGCCATCAACTCGGCCGACCAGCGGACATTGTTCGCCGATATTCATGCCGCTCGGCTGAAATTCGTCGAAAACATCGTCAGGCGAGACCCCCTACGCAGGCTCGATTCCTCAAAGGATGGAAAAACAGAATCAACGACATCAAATTTGAAGCGTGATGAAAACCTACTACTCATTCTCATTTTTGCGGCGGTTACGGCATGTTGTCCGTGCCGCCATCTTACGACCTCAACTGCTGACAGCGTGCGGGTCGAGACGATTGTACGAACCGAGTACATCCCCGATACCGTACTTGTGGAAGTACCGGTAGAAAGCGAGCGGCAAACTGTGCGAGATACGACGAGCCATCTGGAGACCTCTTTTGCCACTTCCGATGCTCGAATCAATGCCGACGGGTCATTGTCTCACACACTTGCCAATAAGCCGCAGAAACGTCCCGTGCCAACCGAAAAAGAGGTGACATACCGTGACAGCATTGTTTACCGCGACCGAGTGAATACCGAAATAGTCGAAGTGGAACGTGAATTGACTTGGTGGCAACAGACAAAGATGAAAGGTTTTTGGGTGCTTATCATTGTCGTGGTATTCGTCTTCCGAAAGAATATCGTTACTCTGGCCCGCCGTCTCATATAGGTAGGCAATAGTATTTCCGTGCCATATTTTAGCGATATTTCAGAAAATTATCTACCTTTGAAGCAAATATTTGTATAATAGCGTTTGCTATTGCGAGAGGTCAAGAAAATCGCCAAATTTTTGAACAGCCACTCGGCAATGGTCGAACGCCTGCGAGTTTCGTGGGCGTTCCCCTTGTTGTGGCTGTGGGCGTTTGGCGATGCCTCTTGACCGACAAGGGACGCCCACGATTCTTTTTGCTGTGTGCCTCCCGTTGCACTTAAAGGAGAGGCATGAATGGTCTTGTTTTCATACTATGTTGCATAGCAGTTTCCGGACTGTTCGGTATTTTCATAGGTATTCGAGGCCAAAAAGAAAATCTATCCAATCTGCCAGTTCATTTGAACAAGAGTTTTCCGAATTACGTCGCCGCAATGAAGAATTTTCCGCACGCATTACACCGGTAGTCTCTCGCAATAATCAGGGCATCGAATTTGAAAAATCAGGCAATATTGACGAAGCGATAAAGTGCTATGAGCAAAATATCGTTGAAGGTCAATACATAACCCGACACCCATACGACCGGCTCATGGTATTGTATCGAAGGCTCGGAAACTATGATGATGAAATTCGTGTTATCCGTTCTGCTATGACCATCTATCGAAATGATAGTAAATATATCGACAAACTGAATATCAGACTACAAAAGGCACAAATTCTAAAAGGAAAGGTATAATGAAAAAACTCATCCTCATTTCTGCTATGCTTCTTTTGCTGTGTTCATGCGGGTCATCTGGAAAAGGTATAAAAGCAGGTGAAACCATAGCCACTAACCAGCAATGCCTCGCTGCGAGTTCGCAAGATTCATTTGACAAACTGAACAAGGTTTGCAATCGAAAAGACAGCCAAGAACTATCGAGAATGATTAACAACAAGGAGGCTTTCATCCTTGATAAGGGAACGAAAATAAAAGTTACAGACTTGAAATTTGGAACAGTCATAGGCGAAGTACGTTCTGGCGCATTGATGTTCGAGTCGGTATATGTATCAAGAGAATTTGTAGAATAACGAACCTTTGAAAATCGTTCGCGGAGCGGTCTTCGGTGTCGGGCTGAAGGCCGCTCAAATTTTGGGTATCGGATTCATTTGGTTCTGCAAGCGGTTCTGCAAAAGAATAGAGGACTGATTTTCAGTCCTCTATGTACCCGGAGCCGGGATCGAACCGGCACGGATTGCTCCACTGGTGTTTGAGACCAGCGCGTCTACCTATTCCGCCATCCGGGCAAGATGTGTTTCGAGAGTGCAAATATAGCGCTTTATTCCTTATCTGCAAACCGTTTTCGGGAAAATGCCGCCGGAATGCGTAAAGGATTGCGTTTATTCGTGGCTGGTTCCGTTATTTGCCATTGATGTCCCGCAGGCGGATCGCCGTGATGACTTTTTTCGTATACTGCGGGAAATCGCCGTTCATCATCCACGAGTAATAACTCGGTTCCGTTCGGAACACTTCCGACACGGACCTGCCTTTGTGCTTGCCGAAATTGAACACTTCGACTCCCTTGTCGTTGTATACGATACGTCCGGCATAGTCGACGTTTTGGTCGCGGCACGAAAATTCGGCCAGAAAACCGATGTCGTTTTTCAGGTCGTCGGGGTAACGGTCGAGACTGGGCTTGCAACACTTCCAGGGTGGCCAGCGTATCGGCTTCGGCCGAGTGGGCTTCGGTCAGGTCTTTCTGGCAGTAGAATTTGTATGCGGCGACCAGCGTGCGTTGTTCCATCTTGTGGAAAATGTTCTGCACGTCGATGAAACGGCGTTTTTCAGGTCGACGTCTATACCGGCTCGCAGGAACTCTTCGACCAGTACCGGGATGTCGAACTTGTTGGAATTGTATCCGGCCAAGTCGCATCCTTCGATGTAGCTCCACAGCGATTTGGCGATCATCTGGAAAGTCGGACAGTCGGCTACGTCCTGGTCGTAGATATGGTGGATGGCCGATGCCGCTTCGGGAATGTGCATCTCCGGGTTCAGCCGGCGGGTTTTGGTCTCCTGGCTGCCGTCGGGCATTACTTTTGCGAGCGATATTTCGACGATCCGGTCTTTGGCAGGATCGACTCCGGTCGTTTCGAGGTCGAAGAAGACGATCGGATTTTTCAGATTCAGTTTCATGGGGTGCGCGTTGTTTTCCGTGTCTCAGGTACGTATATAATACGGCACGGACTTTCCTGCGGGTACGCCGCGGGGGGATGTCCGTGCCGCAGATTCGGTTATGCGTTGATCATCATCGGCATCAGCAGCATCAGCGTGTCGGTGGCCGGCGCTTCGTCGTAAATGGGTTTGAACACTCCGGCGCGGGTCGAGTCAGCCAGCTCCAGCACGACGTTTTGCGTATCGATATTCGCCAGAATCTCGACGAGGAAAGTCGATTTGAAACCGATCGAGATAGCCTCTCCTTCGTACTCGCAGGCCAGCGATTCTTGGGCCGATACCGAAAAGTCCAGGTCCTGCGCCGTCAGGTTGATCGTGCTCGATTCGATGTCCATCTTGATCAGGTTCGTAGATTGGTTCGAGCAGACGGCCACGCGGCGGATGCCATTGAGCAGCTCGACGCGGTCGACCCGCACGTGATTCGGGTTGTTGCTCGGGATGACGGCGTTGTAGTTCGGGTAGTTGCCTTCGATCAGCCGGCAGATCAGCGTATGGCTTTTCAGCCGGAACGTCACGTTTTTGTCGTCGAATTCCATGCGGATACTTTCGTCTTCTTTACCCAGCATACTGCGCAGCAGGTTGGCCGGTTTTTTCGGCAGGATGAACGAGGCGGCGATTTCGGTTTCGATCGGCGATACGTATTTGACGAGCTTGTGCGCGTCGGTCGCCACGAACGTAATGCTCTGCGATTCGATGTTGATGTAGACGCCGTTCATCACCGGACGCAGTTCGTCGTCGGCCGTCGCGAAGATCGTTTTGTTGATGCCCGTAAGCAACATGTCCGCGTCGGCGTCGAGTTCCCGGCGGGATTCCGGATTCAGTTCCGGCAGGTTCGGATAGCTCAGCCCCGAAGTGCCGGGAATGGTCAGCTTACCGGTTTTCCAGCTTACCTGGATCTCCCAGGTCGATTCGTTGGCTTCGATCGTCAGCGGCTGTTCCGAGAACTCTTTCAGCGAGTCGAGCATCAGTTTTACCGGGACGGCGATCAGTCCTTCTTCTTCCATATTGTCCACTTTCAGCGATCCGATCAGCGTGGTTTCCAGATCCGAAGCGGTGATTTTGAGGACGCCTTCCTTCAGGTCGAACAGGAAGTTGTCCAGAATGGGCAGCGTGTTTTATTGCTGACGACTTTACTCGAGGTTTGCAGCACGTTCAGCAGCGCGGTAGAAGATACGACGAATTTCATATGTTATACATTTTAGTGTTTTATATGCATTTGAACCAAATTCCAACTTCAAAGATAATTCAAAAATTACAATCCGGCCAGCTTTTCGAGGGACATTTTGATCATCTTATCAACAAAAGGCCGGTAGTCGGTGTCCATTTCGAGGGCAACTCGCTGTGCGATAACCGTGCAGATCGTGGCGGCGTCGTGCCCCAGCAGCAGCGACAGTCCGGCCAGCGCCGAACCTTCCATTTCGAAATTGGTAAAGCGTCGTCCCCGGTATTCGAACGATTCGATCTTGCCGTTGAGCGACGGATCGGCCGGCGAGAGCCGCAGAAAGCGGCCCTGCGGGGCATAGAACCCGGGGGCCGAGATCGTCATGCCTTCGACCGTCCGGTCGGCGAACAGTTCGGCCAGCCGATCCGAGCACCGAACGAAATAGGGGGCGGTCAGCAAGCGGCTCCAACCGGTGTGCTCGACGAAGTCCTGTTCCATTTCGAGATCGCAGACCGCGTTGCGCCCTTTGTAAAAATTTAGCAGCCCGTCGAAGCCGGCCGAGATGCGCGACAGCACCAGGTCGCCGATCTTCAGTTCGGGCTGGATGCCGCCGCAGGTTCCGAGCCGCACGAGTGTCAGCCGCGTTTTTTCAGCCTTTTCGGTACGGGTCTCGAAGTCGATATTCGCCAGTGCGTCCAGTTCGTTGACGACGATGTCGATGTTGTCGGTGCCGATGCCGGTAGACTGTACGGTCATCCGTTTGCCGAAACACTCTCCGGTCACCGCAACGAATTCGCGGTTTTCCGCACGGCATTCTACCGAGTCGAAGTATGCGGCGACCTGCTCTACCCGTCCCGGATCGCCGACGAGGATCACGGTATCGGCCAACTGGCCCGGTTTCAAATGCAGGTGGAAGATCGATCCGTCGCCGTTGATAATCAATTCCGAGGGGGCGATAATACGCATGGTTTTCAGGTTTTGGATTTTTATTATTGCTATAAAAGTAATTAATTTACGTTAAATTTCATAGGTTATGACACTGATAAAATCAATTTCCGGAATACGGGGGACGATCGGCGGACAGCCGGGCGACAACCTGACGCCGATCGATCTGGCGAAGTTTACGTCGGCCTACGCCCAGTGGCTGAAAGAGACCAGCGGTGATAAGAGACTGACGGTCGTGGTCGGTCGCGACGCGCGGCTGTCGGGCGAAATGGCGGCTTCGATCGTCGAAGGGACGCTGTGCGGTTGCGGTATCGACGTGATCGATATCGGTCTGGCTACGACGCCGACCGTCGAAGTGGCCGTGACGGGCCGTAGGGCCGACGGCGGGATTATTCTGACGGCCAGCCACAACCCGAAACAGTGGAATGCGCTGAAGTTGCTCAATGCGCGCGGCGAATTTCTGAACGATGCCGAAGGCAAGCGGGTGCTCGCTATCGCCGCATCGGACGGTTATACGTTCCCGGACGTGGATCGCATCGGACACGTGCTCGATCGCACAAGTTACGATAAGACGCATATCGATCGGGTGCTCGCCCTGAAGTTGGTCGACCGGGACGCGATCCGCGCCGCCCGTTTCAAAGTGGTCGTCGATGCGGTCAATTCGGTCGGCGGCGTGGTGATCCCCGCGTTGCTCCGGGAACTGGGCGTCGAGGTGGTGGAACTGAACTGCGCTCCGGACGGGCATTTCGCGCACAATCCGGAGCCTATTCCGGCGAATCTGACGGAGATTTCGGCGCGCGTGCCGGCCGAAAAAGCCGATCTGGGGATCGTGGTCGATCCGGATGTCGATCGCCTGGCGCTGGTGTGCGAGGACGGGACGATGTTCGGCGAGGAGTATACGCTGGTCGCCGTGGCCGATTACGTGCTGTCGCATACGAAAGGGGCTACCGTGTCGAACCTGAGTTCGTCGCGGGCTTTGCGCGACGTGACCGAACGGCACGGCTGTCGGTATTACGCCGCTGCGGTCGGCGAAGTGAACGTCGTGACGAAGATGAAAGAGGTCGGCGCGGTGATCGGCGGCGAGGGCAACGGCGGGGTGATCTATCCCGAAATCCATTACGGACGCGATGCGTTGGTCGGCGTGGCGCTGTTTCTGACGCATCTCGCCCGCAAAGGGATGAGCGCGTCGGCTCTGCGCGCCACCTATCCGCCGTATTACATTTCGAAGAATAAAATCGAACTGACGCCCGAGATCGACGTGGACGACGTGCTCCGCCGGATGAAAGCGAAATATGCGCACGAACAGGTCAACGATATCGACGGCGTGAAGATCGACTTCCCGACCGAGTGGGTACACCTGCGTAAATCCAATACCGAACCGATCATCCGCATTTACAGCGAGAGTCGCGACGAGGCGGCGGCCGATGCGTTGGCCGAAAAGATCATCGCCGATATCCGTTCGGTGATCGCCGGCTGACCGGCGGAACCTGTTCCCGTATCGAAAAAGCCCCGTTCCGGATTCCGGAGCGGGGCTTTTCTTACTAAATTTGGAAACAAAACAGGTAGTTTTTAGGTTAGAGTACGGTACATACATTAAGTTCCGGCTCCGGGTAGTTCGGATTTGTATCGGAAAATATCCATAACCGTGCCGTGTTTTTTTATAAGTCGGTTGCTCCGTTGGGCGTAGGCGTCGATATTTCATACTTCCGGCGACTTTTCGTGCGATCGATCCGCCGTGTTTTGATTTGTGCGCAAAGCGTATTATATTCGTCGTATGATAACCGATTTCCGACTGAAAGTTTTCCGGGCCGTGGCCGAAAGGCTCAGCTTTACCCGTGCGGCGGACGAGCTGTTCATCACGCAGCCGGCCGTGACTAAACATATCAACGAATTGGAGAAGCAGCTCGGCGTGCCGCTTTTCGTCCGACGGCGCAATGCTGTCGCGCTGACGCCGCAGGGCGAGTTGCTGCTGGGCTATGTCCGCCGATTGCTGGCGTTGTATGCCGAACTGAACGACGCGTTCGCCGGGGACGGCGAGACGTTCGGCGGTGAATTGGCGGTCGGAGCCAGTACGACCATTTCGCAATACGTGCTTCCGGCCATTCTGTCCCGTTTCAAAAAACGTTATCCGGAAGTCCGCCTGACGCTGTGCAACGGGAATACCGAACTGATCGAGCGGATGGTGGCCGATGAAAAGCTCGATTTCGGGGTGATCGAGGGCAATGCCGGAAATCCGCAACTGCATTACGAGACGTTTATGGAGGACGAGCTGGTGCTCGTGACCGCTTCGTCGAACCGTTCGCTGCGGCAGGAGGAGATTGCGGCCGCCGATCTGAAGAAACTGCCGCTGGTGATCCGCGAAACGGGATCGGGGACGCTCGACGTCGTCGAACGGGCGCTCGCTTCGCGCGGAATTTCGTTGCGGACGCTGCCGGTCGAGATGCAGTTGGACAGCACCGAGAGCATCAAGCACTACCTCTACGGGTCGGATGCCGTCGCCTTCGTTTCGGTGCAGGCCGTGTTCGAGGAATTGCGGCACAACCTGCTGCGGGTGATCGAGATCGCCGACCTGTCGGTGGTGCGCCGTTTCAGTTTCGTGATGCGGCACGGCCGCAATAGCCGCATTTGCGAGTTGTTCAAACAGTTCTGTATCAATTATTATAACCAAAAGTTATAGGAGAGCACTTTTCGTGATTGGCTTTGAACGGATCGGCGGTCTATTTTTGCGGCGTAATTCAAACGATGAAACGACGTATGCAAACACGATCCGCCCGAAAAACCGCTGTTCTGAAAGCCTGTTTTATTCTTTGTATCGCCCTTTGCGCGACTCCGTACGTATCCGCTCCGATCGCTCTGGTCGGCGGTTTTTTATTCTCCTTGTTTTGGGGGCATCCTTTCGCCAAACTGAACCATAAGGCCACCGGACTGCTGCTGAAAGTTTCGGTCGTGGGGCTCGGCTTCGGCATGAACGTCCACAGCGCGTTGCAAGTCGGTCGCGAAGGGCTCGAACTGACGGTCGTTTCGATCGCGCTGCTGCTAACGCTCGGTTATTTCGTCGGCCGCTGGCTGCGGATGCCGCGCAAATCGTCGCACCTGGTAGCTTCCGGGACGGCTATCTGCGGCGGCAGCGCGATTGCGGCGGTGGCTCCTGCCGTGGACGCTTCGGAGAAGGAAATTTCGGTGTCGCTCGGCGTAGTGTTCCTGCTCAATTCGGTGGCGTTGATCCTGTTCCCGGCGATCGGACATCTGCTGGGGTTGACGCAGCACCAGTTCGGAATGTGGAGCGCCATCGCCATTCACGATACCAGTTCGGTGGTCGGCGCGGCGTCCGCCTACGGCAGCGAAGCGCTCGAAGTGGCCACGACCGTGAAACTGGCGCGGGCGCTGTGGATCATTCCGGTATCGCTGCTGTCCGCCCTGCTGTTCCGCAGCAAGGGGAAGAAGATCTCGATCCCGTGGTTCATCGGGTTCTTCATCCTGGCGATGTTGGCCAATAGCTACCTGCCGTTCGTCGGCGATTTCAATACGGCCGTTGTGACCGTGTCGAAGGCCGCGCTGGTCGTGACGCTGTTCCTGATCGGCGCAGGGCTTTCGGTTTCGAAAATCCGCGAGGTCGGTTTCAAACCGTTGTTGCTCGGCGTCACGTTGTGGGTCGCGATTTCGGTGCTGTCGCTGGTGGCGATCTGCCATCTGTAGACCCCCGTTCCTATTTTCGGAAACCGTTGCGGATTGTCCCCGATATTTTTTATCTTTATCCCGACCTCTTAAATGCAGACTTATGGATAAAGCGAAAGCGTATATCGACGAACACAAGGAGCGTTTCGTCGGGGAGCTGTTCGAACTGTTGCGGATTCCGTCTGTCAGTGCGCAGAGCGTGCATGCGCCCGACGTGGTGCGTTGTGCCGAATTGTTGGCCGGATTGCTGGTGCGTTCCGGAGCCGACCGCGCCGAAGTGATGCCCACTGAAGGAAATCCGATCGTTTACGCCGAGAAAATCGTCGATCCGGCGGCTAAGACCGTGCTGGTCTACGGCCATTATGACGTGATGCCGGTCGATCCGCCCGAAGGGTGGAAAACCGATCCGTTCGAACCGGTCATCGAAGACGGTCGTATCCGGGCGCGCGGGGCCGACGACGACAAGGGACAACTTTATATGCATGTCAAGGCGCTGGAAACCATGTTACAGACCGGCACGCTCGCGTGCAACGTGAAATTTATGATCGAAGGCGAAGAGGAGATCGGTTCGGGCAGCATCTCCCGATGGTGCGGCCTGCACCGGGAGTTGTTGAGAGCCGACATCATTTTGGTTTCGGATACCAGCTTGCTGTCGTGGAAGGTGCCGTCGATCACCTGCGGCCTGCGCGGTCTGTGTTACGTCGAGGTCGAAGTGACGGGGCCGAACCGCGACCTGCATTCCGGTCTGTACGGCGGAGCGGTAGCCAATCCGATCAATGTGCTCTCCGGGATGATCGCTTCGCTGATCGATGCCGAAGGGCGCATTACGATTCCCGGCTTTTACGACGGCATCCGTGAGCTTGCTCCGCAAGAGCATCGGGAGTTTGCCGCCGCGCCGTTTTGCGAAGCGGCCTACTGCAAGGCGATCGGCGTGTCCGAAACCTGGGGCGAAAAGGGATATACGACGCTCGAACGTACCGGAATCCGTCCGTCGTTGGACGTGAACGGCATCTGGGGAGGCTATACCGGCGAGGGGGCCAAAACGGTGATTCCGTCGTCGGCGCATGCGAAGATTTCGATGCGGCTGGTTCCCGGCCAGGATTTTCATAAAATAGGGGAGCTGTTCGCGGCTTATTTTCGGGACATCGCTCCGCGCAGCGTGAAAGTGCGGGTGAAAATGCTGCACGGCGGCGCTCCGTACGTGTCGCCGACCGATCTGCCGGCATACCGGGCGGCTTCGGCGGCGTTCGAGCAGACTTTCGGCCGCAAGCCGGTTCCGTTCTATTCGGGCGGCAGCATCCCGATCGTCAGCGTTTTCGAGAAAGAGCTCGGCGTGAAGACGATCTTGATGGGATTCGGGTTGGACGAGGATGCGATCCACTCGCCGAACGAAAGTTATCCGCTGGCGAATTTCTACCGCGGGATCGAAACGATCGTCCGCTTTTACGCGAACTACGCTGCGATGGAAACGGCATAATTTCCTTTGCGGCATAAAGATAAAAAGTGATTTTAACCTGCTGTCTGTTTATAAGAAGAAATACGCGACGCAAAACAGAGCCAGGACACACAAACGTCCGATCGTCTCATGGTTCTTTTTAAACTTATGCAACATGAAGGATATAGCCAACGAGATAACCGATACGACAAGCGCTATCGATGCCAAATTATAATTTTTCTCAAGGGGATTTCCAATATATAGGTAGAGAGCTAAGATAATAAATACCCATATCCCTGTTTGTATCGGCACTTTTTTCATGACGGTTTATTTTTGGCGGTTAACGGCGGCGGCGCAATGATGTCGGGTCATTTGTTGATGGACGATATAGAAGATGAATAAAGATAATTATTACCTACTTATATCAAAGCACAAAAGGCGGCATTTGTTAAATGCCGCCTTTTAGGCGTTGTTTCTTCCTGCATTTCACATGCAATTTGGAAGATGAAGAGCCGGATAATTAAGCTTCGGCTACCACTTCGAATTTAACGGTTGCGCTGATGCCTTTGTAAAGCTTCACGGCGGCTTCGTAAGCGCCGATCGTCTTCACGGGGTCTACGCTGATGCTCTTGCGGTCTACGGCGATCCCTTTTTCGTTCAGGGCCTCGGCCACGTTCGCTGCGGTTACCGAACCGAAAATGCGTCCTTCCTCGGCTTTGGCGGTGATGGTCAACGCGATCTCTGCCAGCTTGGCTGCCAGCGCTTCGGCGTCGGCGATCAGCTTGGCCTCTTTGTGCGCCTGCTGTTTCAGGTTTTCGGCCAACACCTTGCGGGCGGAAGCCGTCGCGCTTTTGGCGTATCCCTGCGGGATCAGGTAATTATTGGCGTAACCGGGGCGAACTTCCACGATGTCGTTGGCATAACCCAAGTTCTCGACGTCTTTGATAAGAATTACTTGCATGATATTTCCTCCGGTTTTAGATTATTTAAACATATCGGTAACGAAAGGCAGCAGAGCCAGGTGGCGTGCACGCTTTACGGCGGAGGCTACCTTTTTCTGGAATTTCTGCGAAGTTCCGGTCAGGCGGCGAGGCAGGATCTTGCCCTGTTCGTTGAGGAACTTTTTCAGGAATTCGGCGTCTTTGTAATCGACGTATTTGATGCCGGATTTTTTGAAACGGCAGTATTTTTTCTTTTTGACCTCTACGGTAGGAGGGTTCAGGTATCTGATTTCGGATTGATTCTGTGCCATGACTTGTTATTCCTGTTTTGATTTGTATTTGTTTCTGCGTTTTTCTGCGTACTCAACGGCGTATTTATCCATTTTGAAAGTCAGGAAACGGATCACGCGTTCGTCGCGGCGATACTGAGTTTCGAGGATGTCGACGATGTCGCCTTCCGCTTCGAACTCGATCAGGAAGTAAAAGCCGGTGGTCTTTTTTCTGGATCGGGTAGGCGAGTTTCTTGAGTCCCCACTCTTCGCCGCTTACGATCCGACCGCCGTTCTCGGTGATGACACCCTGGAATTTGCCGAACACCTCTTTGGTCTGAACGTCAGACAGCACCGGCGTGGCAATGAAAACGGTTTCGTAATGATTCATAACGATTTGATTTAATTTGTTTTGTGAAAATGTGCCGCAAAGGTAATAAAAAACAGGGAAATCCCAATGCTGTCCGCCGTTTTTTATGGTTTTTGCCGTTTAATTGTCTTTCAGCAGACGGTCGATCGCCGCGCCGGCGCTGGAAATCCCGACCGGGGCATAGCGGGTGACGATCCTGCCGCTGCGGTCCATCAGCAGGTGGGACGGGAACATATAAAAGTCGCAAACCGTACTGAAGACAGTCGCCGAAGCGAAGTCGAACAGGAAACATTCGCCGGGGATTTTACCCTCGCCGACCATTTCGACCCACCTCTCCCGGGGCGACCATACCGCCAGGGTAACGAATACGACGTCTTTGCCCTCGTACTTTTCCTGCAGTTCGGCCAGACTTGGCATCTGGGCGATGCAGGGAGAACACCACGTGCCCCAGACGTCGATGTAGACTACTTTCCCGGCATACCGGGAGCGAAGCAGGCCGAAAATGTCTTTTCCTGAGACGGTGTCGACCGTGCCGCCCTGTTTATCGAAATAGCAGATCTCTTTCAGGGGCGTTTCCGGGAACCGGATGTCCGTTCGCTCCCGTTCCGCCCGTACTGCCCGTACCGTCCGGTCGGAAAAATAGGGCGATTCGAAAAAGGAAGCGGGTTCCGTATCGGGTATGTCCGGGGCGCCTTGTTCCTGCAGCGTTTGGGCTACCAGTTGGAAAGTCATAAAGTCCCGGAGCGGAGAAGCGGGTTGCGTGCCGGCGAAGCGCGCGATCCGCTCCCACGGGGTGAGCGCCTTGTTTTCGGGACGGTCCGAAAAGAGGCCGAAACCGCGTTGCGCGTAATCCGTCAGAAAAGCCTGAGCGCCGGAAAAAGTCAGGCTTTGCAGATCGTTCGAAGCGATCTGGGACAGAAAGGGAAAATCTATTTGGTAGAAGCCCAGCGTCTCTCGGAGCTGGATATACACCCGCGCCGGAATGCTTTGCCGGGCCCACTCTTTCGCTGCTTTGGATAATTTGGCGCGCGCGCTGTAACGGGCCAGCGAATCTTGCATTTGCGCCGTTTTTTCCGGATACAGCCCGTAGGCGGACGAATCCCGGGGGAACCGGATCGTTTCCGACAGTTGCGACAGGTATTTTTCGCACGCGTTGATCTGGGCGTTCAGCGAACCCTGTTTGCCGCCGAAGACGAATCCCGTGTCGTCGTTGCCGCAGATTTTGCCGAAATCCAGCGTCAGCGATGCCGAATCCCCGGGGCGAAGAGCAGGACGGCGTGGTGGGTGTCCATCCGGGCGCCGACGCCGATGCGGATGTCTTGGCGCCACGGCATTTCCCGTTTCAGGGTGAAGCTCGTGTCGCTGTCTATGAAAAAGGCTTGTTTGCCGTCCGTGCAGGGCGAATAAAGCGCATTGAGCGGGTCCCGGTAGCAGGTCGGGTCGTGGAAATCGACGGTAAGGACGCCGGTCGGGTTCGTTCCCGTGTTGATGATTTTCAGATGCAGGGTCGACAGGGAGCGGGAGGCTTCGGAGGCCCGGAGCGTGCAGGAAATGCTGCCGGCAATCATTGCCAGGGCGATCAGTTGTAAACGTTTCATGGCGGCGAGTTTTAAAAGGTTGCGATTATAGACTGTATATTCAAAATTAAAGACTTTTTGTGGTATTTCCAAGGAGGGCGGACTTTTTATCCGGTGAAATTTACTGAGAAGATTCCCGGCGGCGGCGATCCGTTTTTCAGAGTTTCTTTTTACCTTTGTAAAATTGAAATTAATTTAAACCGCAGATAGCGCTATGTCAGAATTTATTTATCAGGAGCCTTTTCCGATTTCGGAGGATACCACCGAGTATCGCCTGCTCACCAAAGATTATGTCAAGACGGTCGAATGCGACGGCCGCAAGATCCTGAAGATCGACCCGAAAGGACTGGAACTGCTTTCGCGCGAGGCGTTCGCCGACGTATCGTTCTACCTCAGGGCTTCGCACCTGCAGAAACTGGCCGATATCCTGAACGATCCGGAGGCCACCGATAACGATAAATTCGTCGCTTATACGATGTTGCTGAATCAGGCGGTGTCGGCCGAGGGCGAATTGCCTACCTGCCAGGATACCGGCACGGCGATCGTGATCGGGAAGAAAGGCGAGGACGTATATACGGGCGCGAACGATGCCGAAGCCTTGTCGAAAGGCGTTTACGAAACGTATCGCGACCGCAACCTGCGCTATTCGCAGGTGGTGCCGTTCACGATGACCGAAGAGAAAAATTCGGGGACGAACCTGCCGGCGCAGATCGACCTGTACGCGACGCAGGGCAACAAATACAGCTTCCTGTTCATCACCAAGGGAGGCGGATCGGCGAATAAGACGTTCCTGTACCAGCAGACCAAGGCGCTGCTGAACGAGGAGTCGCTGACCAAATTCATTCGGACGCACATTATGGACCTCGGTACGTCGGCCTGTCCGCCGTACCACCTCGCGCTGGTGATCGGCGGTACGTCGGCCGAAGCGAACCTGGCGACCGTCAAGAAAGCGTCGGCCGGTTACCTGGACCACCTGCCCACTTCGGGCAACGAAGGGGGGCGCGCGTTCCGCGACCTGAAATGGGAAGAAAAGGTGCTGAAGATCTGCCGCGAGAGCGGCGTGGGCGCTCAGTTCGGCGGTAAATACCTCGTACACGACGTGCGGGTGATCCGCCTGCCGCGCCATGCGGCATCGTGTCCGGTAGGCATCGGCGTGAGTTGCAGCGCCGACCGGAACATCAAGGCGAAGATCACCGAAGAGGGGATTTTCCTCGAACAGCTTGAGAAGAATCCGGCTCGTTTCCTGCCGAAGACGGCTCCCGGCATGAAACCCGCCGTTGAGATCGACCTCGACGAGGGCATGGATAAAGTGCGCGAAATCCTGTCCAAATACCCGGTTAAAACGCGCCTGAACCTCAAAGGCACGCTGATCGTGGCCCGCGACATCGCCCATGCCCGCATCAAACAAATGCTCGACGAAGGCAAGCCGATGCCCGAGTATTTCAAGAAACATCCGATTTATTACGCCGGCCCGGCTAAGACGCCGCAGGGAATGGCTTCGGGCAGCTTCGGCCCGACGACCGCAGGCCGTATGGACCCGTACGTCGACCTGTTCCAGGATCGCGGCGGATCGCTGGTGATGGTGGCCAAGGGAAACCGGACGCAGGCCGTGACGGACGCCTGCAAGAAGCACGGCGGGTTCTACCTCGGTTCGATCGGCGGCCCGGCCGCCGTGTTGGCGAAGAACAGCATCAAGAGCGTCGAGGTGGTCGATTTCCCGGAACTGGGAATGGAAGCCGTCCGCAAAATCTATGTCGAGAATTTCCCGGCGTTCATCATTGTCGACGACAAAGGCAACGACTTTTTTGCCGAGTTCAAGAAAGACGGCTGCGGGAGCGGACATTGATTGCCGCGCACCGTGTAAATGAAAAGCGGCGCCGTCTCTTTCGGGAGACGGCGCCGCTTGTATAGCGTCTGCCGTTTGATTGCATTTATTCTTCTTCTACCCGTTCGAACCAGGAGATCATGCCTCCGTCCGTATCGGCGTATCGGATGATGTCGAACTTGCGGACGTTGGATGCGGGAATCATGTAACTCCGGAATTTCCCCTTGATCGTTTTTCTGTATAAACCGCGTTCCGGGTCGATAAGGCTGAAATCCGCTTCCCGACCCGGAAATCCGATCGTGAAGTTACCGGCGGAATCGGATTGGAAAGAGGTGATCAGATCCGGTTCGGGGCCGTCCATATTTAAAAACGAAAAGGTTGAGTCCGAGAGACAATAGACGAATTTCCATGTACGGTTGTCATCCAGGTAGTAGTCTTCCCTGCCGGGGTATTTATAGACGCACACCCAGTATCCCCGGTATCGTTCGATGGTCGAGTCCAATCGGATGATCAGTGTGTCGCGTCCGCGCTGAAGCGCTTCGTCGAACAGCGCGGCGGAACCGTCCCGAATCATATCTTCACGGTACGAATCGAATCTTTTTTGCAGCGAGTCGGGTTCGAACCACCTGTAGGCAGGGGCCTCCCGGTTGTGGTTGATGTAGACGTAAGTCCGGGATAACCCGTAGACGGAATCCTGATCGTAATAGGTTTCGAGAACGGTAATCGAATCGGCCGGGTCGGCCGCATCGTATAGGGCGCCGCCCAATTGAAGGCGAATTGTATCGGCTACGGCCCGCATGTAGGCCGGATTCCTTAGGTCGGTTAGCGTACCCGGGGCGATCCTGTCGCTATCGGTTGCGTCGGTTATCGTATCGATTACTACGGCGATTGGACCGGACGGGGTCGTCCGGGAGTTCCTGTTTCCCGGTCCGGTGCAGGCGATCGAAAAGCCCGCGATCAGGAAAATAAAGCATAAATATTTCATAAGTTGGAGTTTTTGAGTTTCAAAGTTACGTAAGATTAAGGATAAAACGGCGTTCGCGAAGGTCTGTTTCTATGAATGCCGGATACTAAAGCGGGATTCGGACGCGTTTCTAAAACACGGCCGGGACAAGAATGTCAGTACCCGTTGCGGGTTTTGATTAAAAACAGTTATTTTTGCGGTTAAATTGATCCGATAGCAATATGTTACGTTTGATGAAGCATCTGTTTTGGGCGGCGGCTTTCCTGTTCGTTTCGGTGGCCGCTTTTGCTCAGAAAGTCGAGTTCGAGGCGAATGCGCCGGCCGTCGTGGCCGTCGGGGAGGCTTTCCGCATCGAGTTTTCGCTCAATGCCAAGCCCGAGGAGTTCGTGCCGCCGACGTTCGACGGATTCGACGTAGTGGCCGGGCCGACCCTGTCGGAAGGCACTTCGGTGTCGATCGTCAACGGCAACGTGACCAAGACTTCGTCTTTTACCTACACTTATGTCATTCAGGCTTCGTCGGTCGGCAAGGCTTCGATTTCGGCGGCGTCGGTCAGGGTGGACGGGAAGAGCTACGGGACGCAGCCGTTGACGATCGAGGTGATCGCCGACGAAGCTTCGGCCCGGCCGGGCGCCGGCGGAGGCGAAAAGCAGGCGGGGGAGGCGCGGTCGGCGAAGCTGGGGGCCGACGATCTGCTGGTGCGGGTTGCGGTCAACCGCAACAACGTATTCAAAGGACAGCCGATCCGGGCCACATTCAAAATTTATACGCGGGTGCAGTTGGGAGGATTGGATAATGTTAAGTATCCGGCATTCAACGGTTTCTGGGTGCAGGATCTCGATGTGCAGGGATACGGCTGGCAGCGGGAGACGTTGAACGGGAAAGTGTACGACGCCAAGATTATCCGGGAAGTGCTGCTCTATCCGCAGCAGGCCGGGCAGTTGCACATCGAGCAGTTCAGCCTGAATGCCGTCGCGCAGATCGTTATGCAGACCTCGCCGCGCGGGCAGTCGTTGTTCGACGACTTTTTCGGAGGCGGGCAAACGGTGCAGGAGGTGCGGAAAAACCTGTCGACCGCGCCGGTAGCGATTACGGTCAAGGATTTCCCCGCGGGGGCTCCCGCTTCGTTCAACGGAGCGGTCGGACAGTTCCAGATGAGCGGTGGGATCGACAAGAAAACGATGTCGGCCAATGCGTCCGACAATTTTACCCTGAAGATATCCGGCAGCGGCAACTTGCCGCTGATCCAGGCTCCGACGGTCGAAATGCCTACGTCGTTCGAGCAATACAACAAGAAGACGACCGAGAGCCTCGCGCACAATGCGAACGGGATTACCGGTTACCGCCAGTTCGAATACCCGTTCATCCCGCGCGCAGAGGGTAGCTATACGATCAATCCGGTGGAATTCAGTTATTTCGATCCGGATGCGGCCAAGTATGTGACGCTGAATACTTCGTCGTTCAACATCGAGGTGCGTCCCGATTCGACCGGCGGAGGCGGGGTGTCGGGGATCGTCAGCGGAATCAATAAGGAGGATCTGAAGATCCTGGACAAGGATATCCGTTTCATCCGTATCGGCGATCCGTGTTTGACGCGGCGCGGGAACCTACTGTTCGGCAGTACGGCCTATTTTGCGGCGCTGGCGCTGATCCTGCTCGTTTTCGCCGGAGGATATCTTTATCTGAAAAAACGCCTGAGCGAGATGCAGAATACCGTGCTGGTGCGTAACCGGAAAGCGAACAAAGTGGCGTTGCAGCGTTTGCGGGCCGCCTTCCAGCACATGAACGCAGGGAGTGAAAAAGCGTTTTACGAAGAGATGCTGAAGGCGTTGTGGGGTTACATGAGCGATAAGCTGAACATTCCGGTCGCCAACCTGACGAAAGACAATATCCGCGAGGAACTGCTCAAGCGCAACGTTTCGGCCGAATTGACCGGGCAGTTTATCGATACGATCACCCACTGCGAGTATGCGCAGTATTCGCCGTCGTCCTCGGGGCGGATGAGCGAACTTTACGGCTCTGCGGCGGGGATTCTTTCCAAATTGGAATCGGTAATTAAAAAGTAACATGCATAAGATGAAAAAGATCATTCTGATCGTATTTCCGCTGGTTGCGCTGTGTTGCGGCACGGTTGTCGCGCAGGCGGATGCCGATAAAATCTGGGACGATGCCAATACGGCGTATATCAATGCCGATTACGTAGCCGCCATCGACGGTTATGAAAAGCTGCTCGATTCGGGACTCGAAAGCGACCGGCTTTACCTGAATCTCGGGAACGCCTATTTCAAACGCGGTATGAACGGCAAGGCGATCCTGAACTATAACCGGGCGCTGAAACTCGCGCCTTCCGACGACGATATCCGTTACAACCTGTCGATCGCCAACGCTTATGTGCAGGACAAGATCGATGCGGTTCCCGTTTTTTTCGCGAAGCGTTGGTTGATCGGATTGGGGAACAGCCTGAGCAGTAACGCGTGGGCGGCATTGAGCCTGCTCTTTTTCGCGCTGACGCTCGTCGGACTCGGCGCTTACCTTCTGCTGCGCCGCGTCGCGCTGCAGAAGGCCGGGTTCTACGGGGCTTTGGTTTCCGTCGCGGCGTTCGCGCTGGCGGTCGTTTATGCGGCCGTCGGGCGCAGCCAGCGCATCCATCCCGCAGAGGCGATCGTGATGAGTACGGCGGCTCCGGTCAAGAGTTCGCCCGATCCGCAGAGCAAGGATATTTTCGTATTGCACGAGGGAACGAAGGTGGCGGTCGGCGATTCGCTGGGCGACTGGCGTGAAATACGTATCGCCGACGGTAACAAGGGCTGGGTTCAGGTTTCGGCCATCGAAATGATCGATTAGCGGGGAGATGTCGAGATTACTGGACGACGTGGTGAGCGAGCTGTCGCGGTTGCCGGGCGTAGGCCGGCGTACCGCGATGCGCCTGGCGATGCACATGCTGCGGATGGAAGAGCATGACGTGATGTTGATGACGCAGGCGATGGCCCGTTTCCGTTCCGATATCCGCTATTGTTCCCGATGCAACAACCTCTCCGACGGCGATGTCTGCGAAATATGCTCCGATGCGACGCGCGACCGGTCGACGGTCTGTGTGGTCGAACAGGTCAAAGACGTGCTTTCGATCGAAAATACGCGGCAGTATAACGGTCTGTATCACGTTTTGGGGGGCGTCATTTCGCCGATGCAGGGGATCGGTCCGTCCGACCTGAAGATCGACCTGCTGCTCGACCATCTGGCGAGCGGGGAGGTCAGGGAGGTGATCCTTGCGCTGAGTACGACGGTCGAAGGAGAGACCACTTCTTTCTATATATCGAGACGGCTGCAAGCGTGCGAAGGAGTCCGTCTGACTTCGATCGCTCGCGGGATCGGGTTCGGGGACGAGTTGGATTATGCCGACGACCTGACCATTGCCCATGCGCTGCATAACCGCCGGCCGCTGTAATCTTTCTGCGGCGTTTTTTCATTTCTTCAGTCCGATGAAACCGGGCGTTCGCTCCGGAGGTTTTCCGGGGAGTTCCATTTGTCGTGGTTTGCATCGTTCGGAATGTTGCGGACGGCTCGGTAAATGGTATTTGCGATTTCTTTACGGCCGGATTTCCGGTTAGCATCCCGAACTGTCGGAATGTCCGTGACAGGCCGGCATGTCAGAATGACCGGGGCGGTCGAAGCGTTTTTCGCCGGGTATGATAAAAAGAGAAGCACTTACGCAATACGTAAGTGCTTCTCTTTCATTGTCGGGGTACCGATTCGAACCCGGGACCTCCAACTCCCGAAGCATTAAATCATAATTCCACTCAACATCATAACATTGTTTAACTAATTAAATAACAGTTGATTATGATGTATGTTAAAAGAATTCATTTCATTAATTTTTTCCTTATTTGGAGCAAATTAATCGGGATTTGGTGCAAATTTTGGTGCAAATTTGGAGGCCAATTTCATGGTTCATTTTCAGGCTTTCATTTTAGACTATATTGCTTATTTTCACGTTATTTCTATGAAGTAGTAAACACTAAATCAGGAATATAGCATGAAAAATCAATATAAATATGTTTCTTATGCTATCAGGCTTGATACCAGAAGAAAGTTATCGAAATCAGATTTGTATCCCACTAAACTTGAATTATATATTGATGGGAAAAAGAAACGGTACGATACAGGATTACCTTGTTCTGATAAAGATTGGCAAAAAATCAAAACGGGAAGATTTAAAGATTCGAATTTAAAGACCCTAAAAGATAGATATAGAACTATTGAAAATAAAGTAAAAGATATATTAGATACTTTGGGGAACACAAATTTATCTTTCGAATCATTCGAATTATTGTATTTGGGTTCAAAAGCAAAGAGTGTAAAATTCAAACAGAATATTTATGATGCGTTTAATGAGCGTATTGAAGAATTTAAATCTGAAAATCGTATAGGAACGGCATTAATATATAAAGATACTCTTGTAGCTTTAAAAAAATATGCTCCAGAACTAAAATACGAGGATATTACAGTTGCTTTTTTATGGAAATACCATAAATATTTGATTATCGAAAAACAGTATTCTTACACAACGGTCAGTATTTATATGCGTTGTTTGAGAGCTATCATTAACAGAGCCATAGCTTGTAAACTTATCCCTCAAGAACTCTATCCATTTGGCAAAGAAAAGAGCGGAAAATATGAAATATGTTCGCCAAACAAACGAAAAATACCATTGCCGGAAAAAGAAATCAAAGCAATTATTCACTATATACCTAAAAATGAAATAGAAGCCAAAACCAGAGATTTTTGGTTATTTTCTTATTTCTGTAATGGTATGAATATGGCTGATATTTTTAATCTGAAATCACTACTGTCCAAAGAAATTACCCCATAGGTTCAGTTGATCTGAATCGGAATCATTCATCGGACGTTTTGGTTTAATAAACAGTTCGCCTAAAGGCTTCCTCTCAAAGAGAGTACTTTGCCGACTACGGACGATAAAATATAAAGTTCCTGATCAATATGAAACATCTTTCTGGCAATGGCAAGCAGCAGGTAATCGCAGATGGCAATCCATATCTGCGAGTATACTGCATTCTGGCTGGTCCCCGTAGAACGCCTTGATGTTCAGATGTTGCTTGATCCATTTGAAGAAACATTCCACTTGCCAACGTTCCCCTATAAAGTTCAGCAATGGTCAGGTAGGAATGTGAAGTCATTGGTCAGGAACCGATAGACATTTCCTGTGGCATAATCCTCATACACAACCATACGGAGTGTATCCGGATACCATCAGGAGGTTTTCAGTCCCGTCAGCCTGATAGTGGAATCGCTAACAACTCCTGTACTTTTATCAACCGGATGCTCTTCTACCACCTCATACTTCATGTTGTCCTTGGCCTGGTGACAAAGAAAGCCCGCTGGCGATGAAAGTGGAGGAACAACTGCTTGAAATCCACATATCCCTTGTCCATGAGGTAGTAATTACCAGGCTCCACGGGTACGAGGCTCATTGCTTTGGAGTCATGGACCGCGGCTTCCGTCAGATAAATAAATGTAGGAATCGTTCCCCGCAAATCCAGCAGAGTATGCATCTTTACACCACCTTTATCATGATGAAGTCTTGCCCATGGACAGAGTTGCAGGCAAAGTTTCATCGTACTGCTGTCGAAGGCATAGACGATTCCGTCCACGTCGAGTCTGGAAGGCTCATGGCGGTACAGGTATCTCGCTTGTGCAATCAATATCTGACCGAAGTCGTGATAGATGCGCCAGTCCTTGGTCCCGTTGATATGTGCCAAAGTCGAGCGTTGGATATATTTGATTCCGGACGAGTACAACTTGAAGGACAGGGCAACCAGCGTTGCATCAATGCTGCGCAGGCTATCCTGGCCGGTGAACTGGGCAAAACTCATCACCATGAACTGGTCTCTGCATTTGAACTCGATGGCATGTCGGTTGCCATTGTATCTCTTTACGCATTTGTCAAAACTCATATCTCGGTATGAGCGACATTATCTGAGCGAATACGGTCTTTCCCTGATTCATGATTTCTATCTCTTGCAATACTATTTGCAAAAGTATAAAATCAAATCCCGGAAAAATTTTATTCGCGTAATGCATTAATATAAACTAATTTAAATCATGTCTGAGAAAATTTCTTTGGACAGTAGTGATCTGAAATATAAAAATATAAAAAACGGCTTTTTGTATTTTATACGAGAAAAAACAAAACGTACATGCAAGCAACCCCAATCCATAGAACTTTTTATTATTCCACCTGCTATGACAATTATCGAAAGATGGGGAAATAAAGAGAAAAATCCGGATAATTACATTTTTGACGTTTATAACAAAGATTTATCCTATGAAGAAAATTACAAGAAAGGCCGCCTATTTCTAAGAGTGATAAATGACCATTTAAAAGAGATTGGAAACGAACTTAAATTGAGCGAAACATTAACTACTTATGTCGCTCGCTATTCATGGGGAACATCATTAATGCGGAAAGGTGTATCCTTAGCCTATGTTTCAAAAGGATACGGACATACATCGTTTACTACAACAGAAGGGTATTTAGGAGATTTCACCCAAGAACAAAAAATAGAAACCTCTGAAATATTGTTAGATATAGCAAAATAACCCTCAAAAACTTATTTTATCATGGCCGAACTTTTAAAATAGTCGAATCTTACGTGAAAGATTGGATGCGCGATGTTCTCGAAGAGTTGAAAGCTATTGACGATTCGAAGAATCAAATAAAAAAATAAAACAACCTTCGTGTGACACATGGAACAAATATGTGAAAATTGATGGAGCATGTGAGATAACGGGATTCAGCAAAGGAACTATCTACAATTTAATAAGTAAAAACACTACTGTCCAAAGAAATTTTCTCAGACATGATTTAAATTAGTTTATATTAATGCATTACGCGAATAAAATTTTTCCGGGATTTGATTTTATACTTTTGCAAATAGTATTGCAAGAGATAGAAATCATGAATCAGGGAAAAGACCGTATTCGCTCAGATAATGTCGCTCATACCGAGATATGAGTTTGACAAATGCGTAAAGAGATACAATGGCAACCGACATGCCATCGAGTTCAAATGCAGAGACCAGTTCATGGTGATGAGTTTTGCCCAGTTCACCGGCCAGGATAGCCTGCGCAGCATTGATGCAACGCTGGTTGCCCTGTCCTTCAAGTTGTACTCGTCCGAATCAAATATATCCAACGCTCGACTTTGGCACATATCAACAGGACCCAAGGACTGGCGCATCTATCACGACTTCGGTCAGATATTGATTGCACAAGCGAGATACCTGTACCGCCATGAGCCTTCCAGACTCGACGTGGACGGAATCGTCTATGCCTTCGACAGCAGTACGATGAAACTTTGCCTGCAACTCTGTCCATGGGCAAGACTTCATCATGATAAAGGTGGTGTAAAGATGCATACTCTGCTGGATTTGCGGGAACGATTCCCACATGTATTTATCTGACGGAAGCCGCGGTCCATGACTCCAAAGCAATGAGCCTCGTACCCGTGGAGCCTGGTAATTACTACCTCATGGACAAGGGATATGTGGATTTCAAGCAGTTGTTCCTCCACTTTCATCGCCAGCGGGCTTTCTTTGTCACCAGGGCCAAGGACAACATGAAGTATGAGGTGGTAGAAGAGCATCCGGTTGATAAAAGTACAGGAGTTGTTAGCGATTCCACTATCAGGCTGACGGGACTGAAAACCTCCCGATGGTATCCGGATACACTCCGTATGGTTGTGTATGAGGATTATGCCACGGAAATGTCTATCGGTTCCTGACCAATGACTTCACACATTCCTACCTGACCATTGCTGAACTTTATAGGGAACGTTGGCAAGTGGAATGTTTCTTCAAATGGATCAAGCAACATCTGAACATCAAGGCGTTCTACGGGACCAGCCAGAATGCAGTATACTCGCAGATATGGATTGCCATCTGCGATTACCTGCTGCTTGCCATTGCCAGAAAGATGTTTCATATTGATTAGGAACTTTATATGTTATCGTCCGTAGTCGGCAAAGTACTCTTTGAGAGGAAGCCTTTAGGGCGAACTGTTTATTAAACCAAAACGTCCGATGAATGATTCCGATTCAGATCAACTGAACCTATGGGGTAATTTCTTTGGACAGTAGTGTTAGTTAATATATATGACAGTCTGAATCAGCCTGACCGTGCAAAAGAATTAGCTGTTGAAATAATAAATAAACCGGTAAAGGTTCCCTCCGCTACCATTACGGCAATGAAAATGAGAATGACCAACCGGATGAAAGCGGAATGATTTTTGTATTAAGACAAATAAAATTTTAGACGGATATGTGCTTTAATAATTCACAAAGCAAAAGTGCCGAACAAGTCGCACGGGAATACGGGCGAAAACGGATATTATCGAAGCATGGAAAGAGATCGTCGAAGAACGCCGCCGCAACGGACAAAAAGTGTTCGACCTGACGGACGGAGCCTTTAACGTCCCTGCGATACTCAGCCCTTATTCGGCAATCGTAACCGCCGAAGAACAGCTACATCCGATGCGCTGGGGCCTGATCCCTTACAATACGAAAGATTGGGAAGCCGTTCAGCAGAAAGATAAAAGCGGCTGGTACAAAAATGCCAAAGCGGAAAAGGTGTTCGATACGTGGCCTTACAAACTTTCCATCAGGTGCAAACGCTGTATCATTCCCTCGACCGGATATTTCGAACCGCATTATAATCCGGACGGATCGAAATGCCTTATTATGCTCATATTCCCGGTGCAGAACTATTTTCCATCGGCGGATTATGGAGCGATTGGGCAGACCCGGAAACGGGTGAAAACATTGACTCCTATACCATGATAACCATCGGGGCGAACGAGTTGATGAGCGAGGTGCACAACGGCGGCAACAGTCCGTTTCGTATGCCTTTAATTATCGACCCGAAAAACATAGACCGCTGGCTCGATCCCGATCTGTCCGACCAAGAAATAAAAGCGTTGTTTCGGCCATTCCCGTCCGGGAAGATGGAAGCCTATGAAGTGAGCAAAACAATGTGGTCGCCCCGGAATATGATGGATCGGCGGATTATCGAAAAGGCATCTAATAAATCTTAATAAATACCTATTACGGTGATTCGGTCGATTCGCAAATAGAACTACTCTTTAGCCTTTACTTTTAGAATATCATTTATATTGGTCGTGAATTGACGCGATAGATGTTCGTGCACCATTTCCAACAGACATGCCGCGCTGCCGCAACACTGATTGTCCGCGTCCCTGCCGCCGGTTCAGATCGTCCATTACGGCCATCAGCCGGGAATGTCTGCTCCGGTCAATCGGATCGAACAACGATGTCTGTACGCCCATTTTGGGCGAAATATCCCCTAAAATCACACCGGCTTTTTTTATACCCGAACCCGCTTTCAAAAATCTGTTTGAGCGCATTGGCGGCAACCGCCGTCAATTCCAGCGTGCTGTCGGTCGGAGTAGTGAGTTTTACGACGCGCCGTCCGAAACTTTGCGCCTGTTCTTTGTGCCAGTCGGTATATACGAACACGTAGATTTCCCCGCAAACGCTTTTCTGTCTGCGGAGTTTCTCGGCACAAGTCGCCGTAAACGACGCGACGGCGGTGTGCAGCGTATCGAAATCGCGCACTTCGGAAGGGAACGAACGAGACGTACAAATTTGCTGTTTATCGGGAGCGATCTCGTCGATCTCGATGCACGGTTCTCCGCGCAGTTCTTTCCACGTTCGCAGTCCCACGACCGACATTTTTTTGCGTACCCACTCCGGCGGCATTTGCGTAAAATCGTAGGCGGTATTCACTCCCTCTGAGGTCAGCATTTTTTCATACCTGCGACCGATACCCCAAACATCGCCGACGGGAAATTTCTTCAGCACCTTTTCAATATCTTCGGCTTTGTGCATAAAGCAGCAGCCGTTCAGTTTCGGATACTTCTTACACAGTTTCGATGCAATCTTCGCCAGCGTTTTCGTCGGCGCGATCCCGATACTGACCGGCAGACCGGTCGAATGCCGAACCGTCCGGCTGATCGTGTGGCCGAGCGCGTCCAGCCTTTGCCGGGAGCGAAGCCCCGGAAATCCAAAAAGCCTCGTCGATAGAATAGATGATCGCCGGAGCGAACCGCTGTAATATCGTCATCATCCGATCGGACATATCCTGATACAACGGGAAATTAGGCGAGCACAGTACGACGTTGTGCGTGCAAAGCGTATCCCGCACCTGATAGATCGGCTGTCCCATTTTCAGCCCGACGGCCTTCGCTTCATTGCTTCGCGCGATGATGCAGCGGTCGTTGTTCGACAGCACCACAGTCGGCCGACCGTTCAAAGCCGGGTTAAATACGCGCTCGCAACTGACATAGAAATTATTCGCGTCGCAGATTCCTACCATAGTTTCACGAACAGATTGATCGACGCGAGCACTTTGCCCCATACGGTCAGTTCGTCGTCCGGGTGCACTTCGATAGGTTTGTATTTCTTATTCGACGGCAGCAGCCATATTTTGTCCTGCTCTTTTTTACCCGTTTCAGGGTAAATTCCCCGTTCAAAAAACAAACGCATATATCGCCGTCGTTGATTCCGTCGTCTTTCATGCTCTGGCCGTCCACCCAAGCGAAAAAGGTGGATTCGGGGTCTTTGACCAAATCCCGGTTCAGGTCGATGCGGCGTTCGACGAAGTTTTCCGCCGGAGACGGAAAACCCGCCGATACGCCGACCTCGGCCAATGGTAACGATACATGAATATCTGTTTGCGCTTTTACAAGCGTTAGTCTCACATCTTTTTTAGACATACACGAAATAAACGGTAGACAAGTGGTGTATGTTATATATGTTTGTTTTCTGATTTCGTGTCCTGAATGCCCTCTAAGGCATATTTTTTTCTGTTTGCGAAACAGTTACTCCTTGTGAAAATAAATATCGGAAGAAGAAAAATATTTCCCTGAAGCTATTTCTATAAACAGAAGAGTTCCCGAATCCCATTAAACGAACGCGACCACAAAGGTAAGGGGGCAGGGCATCCACCGATATTTCCGGGAAAAAAATCATCCTCGCTGCGCTGCGGTATTTTTTCCCGGAAACCCCGGCTTGAATGCCCTTGTCGCCCCCTTTGATACAGCGTGTACCGCGTTGTTAAACAGCGAAATTAAATATTGATGTTTGATAATGCAATTAATTAATTTTTAAATCATTATGGGTATGGAACGAAAGATAATAAAATGGATCGTCGCGGCAGCGGTCATCGGACTAACGATCTACTACTGGAAAACGATCTTACACTGGATTCTGATGCTGATCGCCGGGCTGTGGGTGCTGCGGTTCCTGTTCCGGCTGGCTTGTCGGCTTATGCCGCTGATTGTTACCGGATATATCATTTACACATTACTCACCTAAAAAATTTAGACCATGCAAACACGAAAGGTTTACCAAGAAAAAGGCTACATGAACAGAACCGACTACCTCGGATCGCTGGCCGAGAAATACGGTGTAGCAAAAGAAAGAGTATTCGCTCTGGCCGACATATACGAACCTGTTCAGGATTTCGACGAACTTGTTGAGCATGTTCGGGATATGGCGGGGAGGCAGTATTGTAACAACACGATGCAATGCACGGTAAAGGGGCGGATTTCCGTCCCTTTATCATTTGATAATCCTTAATAATTAACTGAAATGAAACCGGAAAAATTATTTGAAGTCCTACTCACGGAACAATCCGTTGAACGGGCGAAAGACCTGATCGAAAAACGGGCCGAGGCAGTGCGAATAAAACCTGTCGTAAGAGAGTATCAAACCCGCATACTGGCAGAAAACAAATGGATCAATACATTCGAAAAGGAATGGCTTGAGATAATTGGTTGCAGTGATGAATACAAAGAACGGATTATACTTTCTCCTAATGAAATATGCTGGCTGGGGGGAAAAAGAGACCGACGAATTCAGGCGATTATGTTTCCCGGAAAGCATTAAAGCCGGTTTTGACATCGAATCAGAAATAATGTGTCCTTTGGAAAGTGCCGAGTTTGCCGTCAAGCAGGCAGAAAAGGAATTTATCAACTGTCTTTTGCAACAAATTCCTGAAACTGACGAAATAACTTATGAAGAGTTAAAATTCGGCGATATTATTTCGTTCGAATCGGTGCTTGAACAGATGATAAATATAATTAAAAAGCATCTGGAAATTGATTAACAACTGTAAGACAGTGAGATTTTCTCGCTGTCTTACTTATTTATAAACCTTTTAAAAACAAATTATTATGAACAGAAAAGAAAAAACAGCAGGCAAAAAAAAGAACGTTACGAAAAACTTGCCGAAAAAGCAGATGCACAATCTAAGCAAGCATCTAAGGAATCTATTGAAATGATTGCAAGAATCCCGGCAGGTCAGCCTATTTTGGTAGACCACTATTCAGGGGAGGAGATACCGCCGAGACCTCGACCGTTCGGACAACAGGATGCGCCAAAGCATCAAACTCGACGAAAAAAGCCGACTACTACCGACACAAGGCGGAAGCGGCGGCGAACAACGATGCCATTTATACCGGGGACGATGATGCCGAGCAGCGGTTGCGGGAAAAGATCGCCGGATTGGAAAAAGTGCAGGAGCAGATGAAATCGGCAAACAAAATCATCCGTAACAAGAAAACGACCGTAGAGGAAAAAGTCGCGCAGTTGCAACAGATGGGATTTTCCGAAACCAATGCGAAGGAACTGCTTGATCCGGATCGGTTCGCAGGGCCGGGATTCGCTTTTTTCAAACTGCAAAACAACGGGGCAAATATCCGCACGGCCAAAAAACGACTTGAACAAGTAATTGCGTTGAAGAACACAGAAACGAAAGAGTACGAAATCAACGGGGTGCGGGTGGTAATGAATACGGAAGAAAACCGTTTGCAGTTGTTTTTAACGGAAAACCATCGGAGGAAATCCGGACTAAACTCAAACAAAACGCATTCCGGTGGTCGCCGACTAACGTTTGCTGGCAATCGTACCTGAACCGCTGGCAGATAAGACAAGCTAAAGCATTGTTAGGCGAATTGTAATCAAAGCGGGGAAACCCGCTTTTTTTTTTTATAAACTAAAAATCAATAGAAATGAACGTAAAAAGAGATCGTAGTTTTAACAGCCCTGTATTCGGACGAATCCATCCGTCGGGCTAAAATACTGCTTGAAAAAAGAGCCGAGGTCGCACGGATCAAACCGATAGTACAGGGAGTATCAAACCCGCATACTGGCAGAAAACAGGTGGATCAATGAATGGGAAAACCTTTTATAGATGTTCATGGCAACGAGGAGAAATATAAAGAACGGATCATACTTTCTCCTGAAGAAACGCACTGGTTAGCTGAAGACGATTTTAACGAATACCGGCGTCTGTGTTATCAGGAATGTATTAAAGCAGGACTTCATGTGGAGGACAGCGAACATTGCCCCTTGCTGGATGCCGAGTATTACGAGTTACAGGCGGAAAAAGATTTTATCACTTTTTGGATGCAACACATTCCCGAAGCCCAGAATATAACATTCGAACAATTCAGGCTTACCGATTCTGACCGCTACCGTAACCTTCTCGAACGGGCTTTGAATTTAATTCAGTAACATTTGAAAAACAATTAACCGTCAACCGCTGGAATGAAAGCCTAAGATTTTCATTCCGGCGGCTGCATTTAAATTGTATTATAATGAGCTACGAAATTATTAAACGTATCCGGTATATTCAGGGTAGGGTAATGCTGACCCATGCCGCCAATACGGACAGACCGCGTATATTCCACGAAGATGAAGCGGAATTATGTACGAGAATTATGCGGTCGGAAGGATTTAGAGCACTCGATAAACATTTTCTATGGCAGTTTTTCTCTCAGCAGTACAGACAAGGCAACAAAGAGCGTTATCAGCGGGCAATTTTAATGGCGCGGTTGAAAGAAGGAATTATATGGAGCAACGAAATAAAGAAATGTTGTCAGGAAGAGTACAGAAACGCGATTGTCGAAAAACTGTATTACTATCTAAATTACATGCCGTTACCACAAAAATGTCACTTGGTATGGGGGGCAATATCCGATCAAAATACTGCGAGGTAATAATTTGGTGCAGTGTATAAAAAGGTTATACGGTTTTTTTTTAACTCTGCCGAGGAAGCTTTGGAATTTGGGCGATGTGTTGCAAATACGATGAAAAACAATTTAGGATCGTTAACGAAGAATAGTTATGGAAACGATAATCAGGCTATTGCAGAAAAAGCGAAAAGTTTGGTAGAAACATTAGAACGAATCAACAATGACAGCCGATACAAAAATATTTCTTTTTGTATGTGCAGGCAACCTGCGAAAAGGCAGCCGCAATTACATGAACCGCATGACGGACAAACTTTGCCGGACGTATGACGAGTTAGAACGTTGCAAAAGGGCTATAAAGATCGTGACAGGCGGTTATTTCGGACTGGACGACGTAGATGCCTGCCGGATGGATATTATGTCTTGCTGGCCCGAATATGGTACGACCCTGACGTTGTACGAGCCGATCGTGTATTACGTCGAGATAATCCGAAAATCGTTTTGGGGAAAGTATAGAAACGTACTGGATAATTATCCGATACGGTTGATTTCGATACGCCAAACCGTACCGTATTTTGGGTGTACTCAATAATATCATTCTGCATCGGTCGAAAGACCGACTTGAGAAATATATTTGTTTGGAAAACAAATAATTAGTATCTTTACAAATGATGTTTAGTGGAATTATGGTTTTATGAGTATGGTGCAAATTTTTGGTGCAAATGATTTCAATTTGTATAAAAAAAGCCCTTACTCGGGAAGTAAGGGCCTGAAAATAGAGAAATTAATTCGGTCGGGGGTACCGATTCGAACCCGGGACCTCCAACTCCCGAAGCTGGCGCGCTAACCGGACTGCGCTACACCCCGCGACAAATCGAGCGCAAATATAGTAATTATTCGTTATGTGCCAAAGAAATATTCCGTTTTATTTTGCGATTGTCCGGAAAAAGAGGATGCGATTTTTTTTTGTTTCATTTAAAGTATTGGTACGTAGTTTGTTGTTGTTCGCTTTCTAATATCGAAAAAAGTGAAAAAATGATCTTTCAGTTGATGGAGCCGGTGGAATTTGATATTTTTAAAAAGTTTTATAAATTTGCACACGTGGCAGAAAGTTTGAAGTAAGTATGTGAAAATAAGATACAACATTGGACGAGGTTTGAGCCTGCCACCTTAAAATATAACGGGGATGGATTTGAAGTTCGATGATTTTATGGTTAAATCATTTTTAAAAAAATTTACTATTAAAACAGATTGATTATGAAAAGATTTTCATTGCAGTGGCGTTGACGGTCGCATGTGCGCCGGCTTTTGCTCAGGAGGTAGTCGGACTTCAGGAAGCCCAGACCCGCAGAGGCCCCTACCTGACCAATCGTTTGTTCGACAACATTTTATCAGTGTTGCCGGAGGTATCAATATTTATGAAGGAGAGAATGACAGTTACGGCGGTAAGCGCCTTGCGCCGGCTCTGGACGTGGCTGTCGGTAAATGGGTCACCTGAGCGTGACTGCGTTTGCAGTATTCGGGCCTGAAAGCTTACGGCTGGACGAACGCCCGTACCATGTACTGCGGTCGCATCGGAATCTGCCGATTCGAGGGGAATGTTCCGTGAAAAGTTCAACGTATCGAACTTGCACGGCGACGTAATGTGGAACATCTGCAACGCGATTGGCGGTTATAAGGAAACCCGTACCTGGAATTTCGTACCTTATGTCGGTTTCGGTTGGGCCCGTTCGTTCGGAAACCACGCCTATAACAACGAGTTCGCCTTCACGTACGGTTTGCTGAACAACATCCGTCTGGGTGGTCTGGTAGACCTGAACCTCGAAGTGAAGCAGATGGTCGTTAACCAGCGTTTCGACGGCGTCGTTCGCGGCAGCAAGGGCGAAGGAATGACGACCATTACGGCCGGTCTGACCTTTAGTTGAACCGTCGCGGCTTCAGCCGTCCGATCGTTCCGGTTCCGGTAGACCTGACTCCGTATAACAACAAGATCGCTTCGCTGGAAGGGGATCTGGCCGATGCGCAGGCCAATGCGAAACGTCTGGCCGACGAACTGGCAGCCGAAAAGAACAAAGTGAAAACGACGCCTGCTCCGGCTCCCGAAATCGAAGGCCCGATCATGGGTACGTTCTTCAATATCGGCAGCTACACCCCTGTCTGCGAAAGAGATCATGAACCTGGGTTATGTAGCCAAATTCATGAAGGCTTATCCGGACAAGAAGTTCAAGATCGTGGGTTATGCCGACAGCGCTACCGGTTCTGCAAAACGCAACCAGTACCTGAGCCAACAGCGAGCCGAAGCCGTTTACAAAGTGCTCGTCGACCGTCTGGGCGTGAAAGCTCCCAGTTGGAGATCGTAGCGAAGGGCGGTACCAACGAATTCCCGGAAATTCCGTTGAATCGTGGGCTATCGTGGACGCCGACTGATAACGTCGATCGTTTAACCGAAATATCCGGGATAAGTCATTATCCCGGATATTTTTGTTTTCCGGCTGCCGGTAAGCAACGATCGGACGGTCGCAGGCATCCTTAAAGCAGGGCCGGCGTTTCGAGTCGGATATCCGTGTGTTTTTTATCTATTCCGTGCGAATTGCTTCGGTTTGATTTGCAAATTCGTTTAATAATCGTTTCTTTGTTATACGAAAAGGGTCAAACGGGATAGGTTTGAGGAATATTCGGCCTTGACAATGATTTTTGTCCGAGTAAAGACGCCGGAATGAAACGGTTTGCGTACGAACGAATAGGAGGGAATTTATCGATTACTTTTGACTGTTTTGCATTGGATGGAAAGAACAAAGGATGTGCCCGGATCAGCCTCGTGGTTCCCGTATACAACGTGCAGGAATATTTGCCCGAGTGCCTGGATTCCCTGTTGGGGCAGAGTTTTGCGGCGATCGAGATCATCCTGGTCGATGACGGTTCGACCGATGCCTCTGCCGAAATCTGCGATCGCTATGCGGCCCGGGACGGCCGCATCCGGGTCGTTCATCAGCAGAATGCCGGCGTAAGCAGGGCGCGCAACGTCGGGATTCGTCTCGCCCGCGGTAAATATCTGGGATTCGTCGACGGCGACGATTGGGTCGACCGGGATTATTGCAAGCGGCTGTATGAAACGTTGATCGATTACCGGGCGGATATTTCGATCTGCTCTTATTACGTGGCGCGGTCGCGGAAGACCAAACCCGAGGCGGCAGACGGAAAAATAACGATTTACGACCGGAAAGAGGCTATCCGGATGCTGTATGAAGATGTCCGGATCAGGAGTTTCAGTTGGAACAAGTTGTTCCGACGCGAGTTGTTCGACGGGATCGGGTTCCCCGAAGACCGTATCATGTGTGAAGATATGGCCATTATGCATAAGCTGTTTTACCGGACCGGGGCGGTCGTGCAGATGAATGTTCCGTTGTATTATTACCGGATGCGGGGCGATAGTTGTACGAACGAGATGTCCCATCCGTTGAAAGAGTATCAGTTTTTTCTGGCGGTCTGCGAACAGGCGCTTTTCGAGAAAGAGAAAAACCTGCTGCCCGAAGAGCGCGGAAAACTGGAGGCCAAGGTGCTGAAAAGGGCGATCCGCCTGATCGGGCGAATCGTATCCCGTGAAAATTATACCGCATTCGAAAGCTTGTACGGCGATGTGATTGCAAGGATGCACGGTTATGACCATCTGGGGATCGGACGAATCGGTATCGGCGTTTGTCTCAGGCGGAAGATGATTTATGATCATTTCGACGGATATGCGAATCTGATCCGAAGTTGCCGGAAACTGACCGGCCGAAAATGCCGTTAACATCCAAAGGAATGAGCGTACCGGAGATAACCGTCGTAGTTCCTGTCTATAACGTGCAGGCTTATTTGCCGAAGTGCATAGACTCCCTTTTGGCGCAGACTTTCGGTGAAATCGAGATCATTCTCGTCGACGACGGTTCGACGGACGCGTCGGGGCCGTCTGCGATTCTTATGCGGGAGCGGGATAGCCGGATCCGGGTCGTCCACCAACGGAATGCCGGGGTCAGCGGAGCCCGCAATGCGGGTATTCGGCTTGCGCGCGGCAGGTATTTGGGTTTCGTGGACAGCGACGACTGGGTGGATCGCGATTTTTGCCGGACATTGTACCGGGGGGCGACGGATTACGGGGCGGATATTTCCATTTGTTCGTATTACGAGGTCGGGGAGCAAGGGATGCGGTGCGGGGCTTCCGGGGACGGCGGCGATACCGTCGTTTATGACCGCAGGGAGGCGCTGAAATTGTTATACGAAGACTCCTGATAAGAAGTTATTTCTGGGATAAACTGTTCAAACGGGAGTTGTTCGACGGGGTGCTTTTTCCCGGAAGATCATACGGTCTTTGAGGATATGGCGATCATGTACAAACTGTTTTACAGAGCGAACCGGATCGTGCAACAGAATGTGCCTCTATATTATTACCTGCTCCGGACCGGAAGCATCCTGCACAGCGGATTTGATCCGCAGGCCGAATATCGGTTCTTTTTGGTGATCCGTGAGAGGGTGCTGTTCCTGCGCGAAAAAAATGTTTTCCCCGAAGACCAGGATCGGTTCGAAGCCGAAGTGTTGAAACGAGGCGCCCATGTGATCAATCACATCTCCGTTTTTCGGCGAGGCGTTCGAATTCGACGCCGTTTGCAGGGATATCGTATCTAAGATGCATGATTTCGATCGCCTGAAATTCAGTCGAATCGGTTGGGGAACTTGGTTCAGACGGCGGATGCTGTACGGTCATTACGGGCTTTATATCAGGGCGTACCGCGTATTTCGGAAAATATTCAAAAGCAAAAGCCGGTAATGACCGACGGAAAAGAGCGAACGGTTTGAAAATAAATAAACCGGGCGGCGGCAATTATTTTGCCGCCGCCCGCATTTTCCATTTGTCGGGGTACCAGGATTCGAACCTGGGACCCCCTGCTCCCAAAGCAGGTGCGCTAACCGGGCTGCGCTACACCCCGAATACCCTTCCCCGGACGGAGAAATCAGGGCAAAAGTAATTTATTTTTCCGGATTTGCAAAAGCGGCGCGCTGCGAAGTCCCGTGATGCGGCAATTTACCGCGGCGGAATCCGAACGACGTCTCGCCCGTACTCCGGAAGCGCGGGACATTTCCGGAATTCATGCCGGAGACTTTTCCGTTGTACGGTAGGAGAGATCAAATAAAATTGGTATCTTCGTCGAATAATCCGCGATTGGACTATGGAACACTACGAAGATATACACGGCAGGGAGCACGACAGCGCGCTGGCGGTGAACCGGGGCGTCGAACAGCCTCCCGTCGTAAACCCTTATTTCCGCCGGGCGAAACGGCATCGGATGACGACCGACGAATACATGGAGGGAATCCTGGCGGGTAATATTACGGTGCTTTCGCAGGCGATTACGCTGGTCGAGAGCCTGTTGCCCGAACACTACGCGCAGGCGCAGGAGATCATCGAGCGCTGCCTTCCCCATTCGGGCCGGTCGGTGCGGATCGGGATCACCGGGGTGCCGGGCGCCGGCAAGTCGACGTTTATCGAAGCGATCGGCGACATGGTGGCCAATCTCGGGCACAAGCTTTCGGTGCTGGCGATCGACCCGAGTTCGGAGCGCAGCAAAGGTTCCATCCTGGGCGATAAGACCCGGATGGAGACGCTTGTGCACAATCCGAGCGTTTTCATACGCCCTTCCCCTTCGGCCGGTTCGCTCGGCGGGGTGGCCCGCAAGACGCGCGAAACCATCATCCTGTGCGAAGCCGCCGGGTTCGACGTTATTTTCATCGAGACGGTCGGGGTGGGGCAGTCCGAGACGGCCGTGCATTCGATGGTCGATATGTTTTTGTTGTTGCAGATCGCCGGCGCCGGCGACGAACTGCAAGGGATCAAGCGCGGCATCATGGAGATGGCCGATATGATCGCGATCAACAAGGCCGACGGCGGCAATCAGCAGCGTGCCGATGTAGCCCGGAGTCATTTCGCCAATGCGCTGAACCTGTTTCCGATGCCCGATTCGCAGTGGCGGCCGCGGGTTTACACCTGTTCGTCGGTCGAGCACACCGGACTGCCCGAAATCTGGAACGGCGTCGAAGATTTTTTGAAATTTACCGGAAAGAACGGTTATTTCCAGCGCAACCGTCACCGGCAGGCTAAATACTGGATGTACGAAACGATCGACGAAGCGTTGCGCGAGCATTTTTACCGGAACGAAGAGGTCGCGGCCCGGATCGGCGAATTCGAGAAGATGGTGCTGGCCGACCGTAAAAGTTCGTTCGTCGCGGCCCGTGAGTTGCTGAACGATTATTTCGGCAAGATCGGGAAATAAATTCCGTCGGGAAGGCGGATAACGATTGCCGGCTGCGGGTCAGATGATCCGCAGCCGGTTCGTCATATAATATTGCAGCACCCCGCGCATCACCAGAAATGCCGTGAATGCGAACCAGAGGGCGTTGTTGCCCGCTATGCCGCGCAGTCCGTAATAGGCGGCGAAGAAGACGACCGTCGAGACGAAGACGGAGTTGCGCATCACCGCCGTCCGGGTCGCTCCGATCAGGATGCCGTCGATCATGAACGGCGCGAAAGCGATCAGCGGAATGACGATCAGCCATTCGACATAGGCTCCGGCTCCTGACAGGATGGCCGTGCTGTCGGTGAACAACGACAGGATCGTCCGCCAGCCGAAGGCGTAGACGCCGACGTAGAGTATCGCCACAACGAGGCTCCATGCGAGCAGGTAGCGGATGCATTTGCGCAGCATCTCGGGATTCCGGGCGCCTACGTAGCGTCCCGCCAGCGATTCCCCGGCATAGGCGAAGCCGTCCATCAGGTACGAGAACAACGTGAAAAGCTGCATTAGCAGCATGTTGACCGCCAGCAGCGTGTCTCCCATGCCGGACGATGCGGAGGTGAAAAAAGTGTATACGGCGACGATGCAAGCCGTCCGCAGGAAAATGTCGCGGTTGATTCGGAAAAATCCGAGCATCGGTTTGATCTTCAGGCTCTCTTTCAGGTCGATGTAGCGTAGAAAGCGCCGGTAATACCGGAGCCACAGCCCGGCGGAGATCAGCAGACCGCAATATTGCGCGACGACCGTTCCCCAGGCTACGCCGGCGATGCCCCAGCCGAGTCCCAGCGTGAACCACAGGCAGAAGACGATGTTGATCAGGTTGATGACGATGGCGATGTACATTGGGAAGCGCGAGTTCTGCATACCGATGTACCATCCCTGGAAAGCGAACAGCGAGATGGTGGCCGGGGCCGCCCAGATGCGTGCGAAAAAATATTCGGCCGCATAGCGCATCGTGTGCGGCGTGCCGTCCATCATCATCAGCGTCAGCCGGCCGGCTGGACGCTGCAGGATCAGCAGCGCCATCGCTGCCGCCAGCGCGACCGAAAGAGCCCGTACCAGAATGGCGGCGATTTCGCGGAAATCGTGCGCGCCGTAGGCTTGTGCCGCCAGGCCGCTGGTTCCCATTCTCAGGAAAGCCAGGTTCCAGTATATGAAGTTGAAAACGGCCGTCCCGATGGCGATTCCGCCGATCAGCGCGTCGTCGCCGAGGTGACCGACGATGGCCATGTCGACCATGCCCAACAGCGGGATCGTGATGTTGGAGATGATGTTCGGAATGGCCAGCGCGAGGATTTTACGGTTCATACCGCAAAGGTACGGCTTTTTTGCATCCTGTCGGCGGCATTCCGTCCATTCCGGTCATAAAAAGGACTTTACGGCTTTCCTGCAAGGTAGTCGGCGGCGCGGTCTGCGCACCGTTCGCCGTCGATGGCGGCCGAGATGATTCCCCCGGCGTATCCGGCGCCCTCGCCGGCCGGGAAAAGCCCCGCGGTCTGCGGGTGCATCAGCGTCGCCGGATCGCGCGGGATGCGTACCGGCGAAGAAGTGCGCGATTCGACGCCGACGACGAGCGCCTCGTTCGTTACGAATCCGCGCAGTTTCTTGTCGAACGAGGCCAGGCCGCCCCGCAGCGCGTCGGAAATCGTGCCGGGCATCCACTGTTCCATTCGCGTCGCGGCGATGCCCGGCACGTAGGAGCAGCGCGGCAGCGATCCGGACGCTTTTCCGGCTACGAAGTCGGCCAGCCGTTGCGCCGGGGCGATCTGCCGGTCGCCGATCTGCCGGTAGGCCAGCTCTTCGAATTGCTGCTGGAAACGCAGCCCGGCCAGTTCCCCGTGTTCGGCCCGCAGGTGTTCGAAGTCGGAAAGGCGGATTTCGGTGACGATGCCCGAATTGGCGAATACCGAGTTGCGGCCCGACGGCGACATGCCGTTGACGACCGACTCTCCGGCGCGCGTCATGGCCGGCACGATAAAACCTCCCGGACACATGCAGAACGAGTAGACGCCCCGTCCGCCGACCTGGCTGACCAACGAGTACGAGGCGGCGGGCAGGTATTCGCCGCGTTCGGGCAGGTGGTATTGCGCGCGGTCGATCAGTTGTTGCGGATGTTCGGCCCGGACGCCCATCGCGAACGGTTTGGCTTCGATCCGTACTCCCCGGCGGTGCAGGATTTCGTAGATGTCGCGCGCCGAGTGTCCGGTCGCGAGAATTACGGCGGCCCCTTCGACCGTCGTGTCGCCGAGGCAGACCCCGGCGATTTTTCCGTTCCGGATTCGGACGTCGGTTATTTTCGCCCCGAACAGCACCTGTCCGCCGGCGTCGACGATCGTCTGTCGCATCGCGGCGATGATGCGCGGCAGCCGGTCGGTGCCGATGTGCGGGTGCGCGTCGTACAGGATCGACTCGTCGGCGCCGTGGAAGCGGAAAACTTCGAGCGCCTTGCGGTAGTCGCCGCGTTTTTTCGAGCGCGTGAAGAGCTTGCCGTCGGAATAGGTGCCCGCTCCGCCTTCGCCGAAAGCGTAGTTCGATTCCGGATCTACCGGGCCGTTGCGGTTGATCCGGGCGATGTCCCTTTTGCGCGCCGAGACGTCTCGTCCGCGTTCGAGTACGATCGGGCGCAAGCCGCGTTCGATCAGCCGCAGCGCGGCGAACAGTCCGGCCGGCCCCGATCCGACGACGACGACCGGCGTGCGACCCCCGACCTGCGGATAATCGAAGCGCACCGGCGGCGGAGCCTGTTCTCCGTCGACATAGATCTGTACGCCGAGGTTGACGCGGATCTGGCGGCTGCGCGCGTCGATCGAACGGCGAACGATGCGTACCAGTGCGATCCGGGATTGCGGAACGGCTATCCGGTCGGCGATCAGCGGCAGGTAACGGGCCTGGTCGGATGCCTGTTTCGGCGTGAGTTCCAGCGACAGTTCGATGGGCATAATTTTTAAGGATAAAGTTACATATTTCGCCAAAATTACTACTTTTGTTTTAAAATTAGCGTGTCGCGTGCAACATCGCGGCGCATAGCAACTGAATGTATGAGAAACCTGGTGATTATTCCGACCTACAACGAGCTTGACAACATCCGGCCGATGATAGACAAAGTCTTTTCCCTGCCTGAAAAGTTCGACCTGTTGATTATCGACGACGGCTCTCCGGACGGTACGGCGAAAGTAGTCCGGGAGCAGCAGCGGGTCTATCCCGGCTCGCTGCACCTGATCGAGCGTTCCGGCAAGCTGGGACTCGGCACCGCTTACCTTGCGGGATTCCGCTGGGCACTTGAGAACGGGTACGACTACGTTTTCGAAATGGACTGCGATTTTTCGCATAATCCGGACGATCTGGTGCGGTTGTCGCAGGCGGCGGTCGCAGGGGCCGACCTGGTGATCGGGTCGCGTTACGTGACCGGCGTGAACGTGGTGAACTGGCCGATGAAGCGGGTGCTGATGTCCTATTACGCGTCGGCGTATGTGCGTTTCGTGACCGGGATGCCGGTGCGCGATGCGACGGCCGGTTTCGTATGTTACAGCGCGAAGTTGCTGCGGACGATGGATATGGATGCCGTGCGGATGAAAGGTTACGGTTTTCAGGTCGAAATGAAATATACCGCGTGGAAGTTGGGTTTCCGTGTCAAGGAGGTGCCTATCATTTTCACCGAACGGACGCTCGGCGCGTCGAAAATGAGCGGCGGGATTTTCCGCGAAGCCTTTTTCGGGGTGCTGAAACTGCGTTTCCGTTCGATCAAACCGAAAGCCGTATGAGCCGGGGGCTGCTGATTCGCGGAGGGACGGTCTTCGGTGACGGGGAGCGTTTCGAAGGATACGTAGTCGTCCGCGGCGAACGGATCGCCGAGATCGGCCGGGGCGCATATCCGCACGACCGTTTCGAAGGCGAAACGATCGACGCCCGGGGACAGTGGGTGTTGCCCGGCGTGATCGACGATCAGGTGCATTTCCGCGAACCGGGGCTTACCTACAAGGCCGATATCCACAGCGAGTCGGCCGCCGCCGCCGCCGGTGGAGTCACTTCTTTTATGGATATGCCGAACGTCAAGCCTCCGACCGTAACGCTCGGCCTGCTCGACGAGAAATTCGAACGGGCCGCCGAAACGTCCGTAACGAACTATTCGTTTTATTTCGGGGCGACGAACGAAAATGCCGCCGAGATCGAACGAATCGATCCGAAATGGGTGTGCGGCGTCAAAGTGTTTATGGGTTCTTCGACCGGGAACATGCTGGTCGACGACGATCGCGCGCTGGCGTCGATATTCGCCCAGTCCCCGGTGCCGGTGGCGACGCACTGCGAGGACGAGGCGACCGTGCGCGCTAATATGGAGCGTTTCCGGGCTGGGTACGGCGATGAGATAACGGTGGCGATGCATCCGCTGATCCGGTCGGCCGAGGCTTGTTACCGGTCGTCGGCGAAGGCCATCGAATTGGCGACGCGCTACGGGGCGGACCCTGCGTGCTGCACCTGAGCACGGCCCGCGAACTCGATCTTTTCGACCGGGGGCCGCTCTCCGGTAAACGGATTACGAACGAGGTGTGCGTGCATCACCTGTGGTTCAGTGACGCCGACTACGCCCGCATGGGGAATTTTATCAAGTGGAATCCGGCTATCAAAAGCGAGGCCGACCGCGATGCGTTGCGCCGCGGAATCGCGGACGGACGCGTAGACGTCGTAGCGACGGATCATGCCCCGCACACGCTCGATGAGAAGAAGCTGCCTTACCTGAAAGCTCCGTCCGGCGGCCCGCTGGTGCAGCATTCGCTGGTGGCGATGCTCGAAATGAGTCGCAACGGGGTGTTCCCGGTCGAAACGGCGGTCGAAAAAATGTGTCATGCGCCGGCTGTCCGGTTCCGGATCCGGGAGCGCGGTTACCTGCGTGAAGGGTATTTCGCCGATATCGTGTTGGTCAGGCCCGACGATCCGTGGACGGTGTCGCCGCAGAATATCCTATCCAAATGCGGCTGGTCGCCGTTCGAGGGCGTTACGTTTTCGAATCGGGTGACCCATACGCTGGTCAACGGGAAAATCGTTTTTCGGAACGGGGCGGTGGATCGCGACGCCCGGGGCCGGGCGCTGGAGTTCGACCGGTAATTGAGGATAACGTGTCCGTCTGGACGTAAAACAATAACCATTGAAAGTATCGTTAAAAGATCGTATTCGCCGGTTCGTTGGCCGATTGGCCGAGACGTTCCGGTATGCGCCGGCCGAAAACGGCCGTAGCCGTTTATGCCTTTCTGATCTGCGCGTTGATCCGGAGGAAGTGATCGAAAACGATGGTTATGCGTTGCTGCTGCCGCTGTTTTTCACGTTTTCGTTCGTGACGAACCGGTGGTGTCGCCGCGGCGCATGGCGGATCGTCTATTATCTGTCGCCGTTGCTGGCGCTCCCGTTGCTGGCGGCCGACGTCGGCGACTGGACGAGGACGGTGGCTTATCCCGTGACGCTGGTCGTCTGCGCGTTGACGGTGCTGGCCAGCGATTGGCAGAGCGATAACGAACGGTTCGTCGAGCGCGCGCTACGCTACGTGTACGACCTGCTGTCGGCCTTACTGCTGGCGTTGACGGCTTTCCTGGCGCTGATGGCCATTTTCCATTCGATCGTATACATATTCAATATTTTCACCGGGATATCGTCCGGTTTCACGACCTATGCCGCGATGTCGGCGTTCGTGCTGCTGGCGCCGGTTTGTTTCCTGGCATTCAACCGGACGAGCGACCGGGAGCAAGGCGTTCGGCCGAATCCGTTTTTCGATGTGCTGCTCAATTACGTGTTGAGCCCCACCGTGCTGATCTACACGGCGATCCTGTACCTCTATTTCGCAATGATCGTGCTGCGGTGGGAACTGCCCAAGGGCGGAATCGCTTACCTCGTGTTCGGTTATGCGATCGTCGCGACGGTGTTGAGAGCCTGCCAGCCGATGCTGCTCCGGCGGATGTACGACTGGTATTACGGCCGGTTCAGCCTGATCGCGCTGCCGGCGCTCGCGATGTTCTGGACGGGAGTGGGTTATCGCGTGCAGCAGTACGGGTTTACGCAGGACAGGGTTTACCTGGCGGTTTGCGGGGCGATCATGACGGTGACGATCCTGCTGTTTTTCAGCCGTCGGAGCGGACGTTACCTGTATGTCGCGGCGCTGTCGGGCGTTTTACTGGCCGTTTTCACGTATATACCGGGAGTTACGGCGGCGGCTATCGGCATTCGTTCGCAGATGCAGCGCGCCGAACGGATCGTCGTCCGTCTCGGATTGGCCGATGCTTCGGGCCGGTTGATTTTGCAGAAACGTCCCGATGCCGACTCGGTTTACCGCGAGGATTACCGTCGTCTTTACGAATCGTTCGAATACCTCGCCCGGAACTGTCCCGCCGGATTTATGGCGGAACGTTACGGGGTGGACGACTCGTTCGCTTTGCAGAACGAGGTGATTCCTCAGGTGTTGGAATGGTATGTAAGCGTGCCGTGGGCCACCGAACTGACTCCGCAGGAGGATCCGCAGCGGAACTCCGTGCTGCTCGAATCGGACGGGGCTCCGGTCGATATATCCGGATACCGCACGTTGCGGGCCGTGCAGAATTACGAGAACAGGGCAGCGCCTGTATGCCGATCTGAGCCGGGATACGCTGTCGATCAAAGACAATGACGGCAGCCTTCTGTTCCGGCGGGGACTGGAAGATATGCTGCGAGAAAAGCTGTCCGGGAGCGGTTATGCCGTGCGGGATACGGTTCCCGTCGCGGCGTTGGATTCGATGAAGAGCGCGCTTCTGCAATACGAAACGGATTCGGTCAAAGTCGTTTTCGACATGGTGCGCCTGTCCCGCTTTCCCGAACTGCGTATCGAATACGTTTCGGTCGGTTTTTTCCTGGAAAAATAATCCGGTCAGTTGACGGCGTGGTCGGCCGGCAGGTCGATGCCTTTCCACAGCTTCAACGAAGTCCAGTCGGCGTCGGGGGCGTTCCAGAACGGATCGTCGGCCGGCAGTCCCAGCGGCAAGAAACCGGCGCAGCACAGATACAGACTACCGGTATTGATGTAGCCCTCTCCGATACCCGGCTGCGCTCCGCAGAAACCGATTTTCAGCCATCCTTTTTCGTCGAAAGTGCCCGGGGCTTCCATCATGCGTTTCATCACTGCCGTCAGCGCGCAACGCACCTGTGCGGGGGCGACTTCGGCGGGCAGCAAATGTCCGAGCGCGACCTGTCCGAGCGCTTGGAACGCCCCGATCCGGTAGGCCAGCGACCGGCCGATCGGCGGGAACGCTCCTTCCGGCGAGATTAGCCGTTCCTGTACGGCGGCATAGCGTTGTATCCGCCGCTGCACGTCCTGAAAGGTTTTGTCGGAAACGAGTTTCCGTTTATGCAGGATACGCACCACGTCCAGCAGCATCGGCTGGATCACGAAGCTGTTGTAATAGTCCCATTGGAACAGGTCGCCGTCGCTGTACGTGCCGTCGCCTTTGTAGCGTTCGAGGTGTTTGTTGACCGCGAAGTCTATTCGCATCAGGTCGCCGCCGTAGTCGTTGTCGAGCAGGAACGCTTCGATGATGCCGCTGAAAAGCAGCCAGTTGTTGGTCGGAGTGCGGATCGTGCGGGTGGATTTCAGGGCATCGACGACCTGCCGTTTGACTCGTTCGTCCAGACGCCCCCAGATTTGTTTGGGCGCCCGCACCAGCCCGTGCGCGAGGAAGGCCGCATCGACCAGCGGTTGCTGGTATTCCGTGAAGTTCATGCAATCGGCCGACTCCGGGTTGGTCGCGTTGTCGAGGCATTTCAGTACCAGTTCGATGTAGCGCGCCCGTTTCCGGCCTTCGACGGTGCTGTCCGGGCCGAGTTCGAGCCACGGGGCGATCCCGGTCAGCGTGCGGCCGAACGCTTCGAGGTAGCCCACGTGTTGCGCTCGGTCGATCTTCGTTTCGAGCGGCATCGCCGCTTTCAGGCGCTGTTCGCTCAACGCGGTCAGTACCGGCAAAGCCGTCCGGTCGAGCGTGGCGATCCAGTATTCGCGGGCCGCGGGTTCGGCCGGTTGCGGAGTTTTGCGTTTGCCGGACAAAGGGGAGCAAAACAGGCAGGCGAGCAGCGTCGCCGCATTCAGCAGGAGGTAGATCCGTTTCATGACTCGGTAGGGTTAGGTTTGCGATGTTGTCGGACTAATGCAACCGTTTGCACAAAACTAACGATATTTTGCCGGAAATCAAAATGTCGGGAAAACGGGGCGGTTCGTTTTTGCCGTTTGGCCGGGAAAAAACGTATTTGCGTCATTCATGCAAAATTAGGTCGAAAATTTGCAGCCTGATGAAAAATGTGCTATCTTTGTGGCGCTTCTGCGGATATGGCGTAATTGGTAGCCGCGCCAGACTTAGGATCTGGTGCCTCACGGCGTGGGGGTTCGAGTCCCTTTATCCGCACGATGTCGGAAGGCCGCCGGACATTGTCGCAGGGCGGCCATCTTGTTCGCGTTAACGATCAAAATATTACGGATAAATGAATATTGTCAGAGAAAATCTTGAAAATCTCACCACGCTGCTGAAGGTGACCGTGGGTGAGGCCGATTACAGTGAAGCTGTAGATAAGGCGCTGCGCACCTACAAACGCAAAGCGAACGTTCCGGGTTTCCGCCCGGGGATGGTTCCGATGGGGATTATCAATAAAATGTACCGCAAAGGAGTCGTTGCCGAGGAGTCGTACCGCGCCGCTTCGAAAGCCTGCTTCGATTACATCGAAAAAGAGAAGCTCACGCTCGTCGGCGATATGATTCCGAGCGACAAACAGCAACCGCTGGATTTCGACGACAGCACCGAATACGAGTTCGTGTTCGAAGTGGGTCTGGCTCCGGAGATCGGTATCGACCTGAGTAAAAAAGATAAAGTAACCCGGTATTCGATCCGGATCGAAGATAAGATGCGCGACGGTTATCGCACCAACTTCTTGAACCGTTTCGGGAAACTGACCGACGTCGATACGGTCGAGAAGGAAGACGCGCTCGACGTAACGCTCGAACAGGGCGATACGAAAGTCGAGGAGGCTTACGTAGGTCTGATCGGCATGAGCGACGAAGACCGCGCGCCGTTTATCGGCAAGAAGGTCGGCGATTCGCTGGACGTCGATGTGACCAAGTTGTTCAAGACGCCGTCGCAGCGTGCTGCCGCGCTCGGCGTGAAGGAAGCCGACCTGGAAGGGATGGACCCGAATTATAAGTTGACGATCAATAAGATCCGCCGTTTCGTCGCTCCCGAAATGAACGAGGAGTTTTTCAAAACCGCTTTCCCGGACGGCGGCGTCGCTACGCCGGAAGCGTTCGAAAAAATACATCGAGGAACAGATCGCCCGCGACTTGTCGCGCGAAACCGATTTCCTGTTGCACCTCGACGTGCGCAAATTCCTGTTGAAAAAAGCCGGACTCGTAATGCCGGAAGCGTTCCTGAAAAACTGGCTCTATACGATCAACGAGGGCAAGTTCTCGATGGAGGAGATCGACAAAGACTTCGACCGTTTCCTCGATATGATGCGCTGGAATCTGATTCAGAAACATTATATCGATGCGCTGAAACTCGAAGTGACCCCGGAAGAGGCTACCGAGGAAGCCAAGAAAATGGCCGCCGCCCAGTTCGCTTACTACGGGATTCCGAATGTAGACGGCGAGACGCTGGCGAATTATGCGAAAAATATTCTCGGCAACAAGGAGGAAAATCGGAAAGTCTACGAAAAACTGTTCGAAAATAAAGTAATCGACGCGGTGATTCCGCAGATCACGGTTTCCGAAAAAGCCATTTCGGCCGAAGATTTCGGCAAACTGGCTCAGGACGCGCAGTAGTTTCGGCAATGACGTAAAAAACGAAGGCGCAGGTAGGTACGACCTGCGCCTTCGTTTTTCGATCCGTACCGGCAGACGTATGCGGAATTGTAGAGTAATGTTGTATCTTTGTAAATATTTGTGACCAAAACGGGACGACGATGAAAAAATCCGGGGCGTTTTTCGTTTGCCTTTGCTGACTCTGCTGTGCTGTGCGCCGATAGCCCGCGCGCAGGATACTTTGCGGCTGAAAGCGATCACCTACAACCTGCGTTTCGGGGAGTTGGCGTCGCTGGAAGAGCTTGCGGCGCGAATCGCGTCCGAAAAACCGGATATGGTGGCGCTTCAGGAAGTGGACTGCCATACTCGCCGGGAGGAATCCCGCATCAGCACGGCAAGGATTTCGCTACGGAGCTGGGCTTCCGTACCGGGATGTTTCCATTGTACGGCAAGACGATCGCTTTTGCCGGAGGCTGGTACGGGATCGGGCTGCTGACGGCCAGGCCGTACCTCGGGGTGCGGAAGCTGATGTTGCCGCAGGCTTCCGCGCAGGAAGAATCCCGGGCGTTGCTGCTCGTTACGGTCGAAGTCGGACAGGATACGGTCGTGTTTGCATCGACCCACCTGGGACTGAGCGAGGAGAGCCGACGGATGCAGACGGGTGCATTCTGAACGAACTGAAACGGTCGCGCTATCCGGTGTTGCTCGGCGGAGATTTCAATGCGGAGCCCGATGCCGCCGAGATCGCTGCGATGACGTCCGGTTGCGATCTGTTGTGCGGGATGCAGCCGACCTTTCCGGCCGACGCTCCCGACGTCAAGATCGATTACCTGTTCGGTTATCCGGCCGGTCGGTGGACGCTCGAATCGACGCGGATCATGCCTTCCGGCCTGTCCGATCACCGGGCGATCGTTTCGGTCGTCGCGCTGGCACGTTGAGCGGAAGTCCGGAAAATTCGGGTCGGATCGCTTTTTGGTTCGGGGTTTGCAGAGAAATACCGGATAGGCTTTCGATAAAAGACAGTAACGGTAAAATGAAATAATTATGAGTAAGAGCGAGTTTGAAAAATATGCGACCGGTCATGCCGGGATCAGCAGTCTTAAACTGCATCAGTTCAAAGCGGCGGCGCAAGGCTCCATCTCCCCGACGATCATCGAGGAGCGGCAGATGAACGTGGCCGCGATGGATGTCTTTTCGAGGTTGATGATGGATCGGATCATTTTTCTGGGTTGCCCCGTTTATGACGACGTGGCCAATATCATCCAGGCGCAGTTGTTGTTTCTCGAATCGACCGAGCCGGACAAAGACATTCAGATTTATATCAACTCGCCCGGAGGATCGGTGACGGCCGGTTTGGGAATCTACGATACGATGCAGTTGATCAGTTCGGACGTGGCTACGATCTGCACCGGGCTGGCTGCCAGCATGGGGCCGTCTTGCTGACGGCCGGAGCCAAGGGAAAACGTTCGGCGCTGCCGCATTCGCGGGTGATGATCCACCAACCGCTGGGCGGCGTCGAAGGACAGGCCTCGGACATCGAGATCACGGCGCGTCAGATTCTTCGCACCAAACAGGAGTTATACGAAATACTCGCTCTGCATTCGGGCGTAACCATCAAAAAGATCGAGAAGGATGCCGACCGCGATTACTGGATGACCGCTCCCGAAGCGCAGAAATACGGTCTGATCGACGAAGTGCTGTCGGCGCGGAAGAAATAGGGCGACGGAACGGAAAACGACTGCAATCTAACGAATATACGAATTTCCGCATCGCGCGGATATTTTTGAATAGAAAATGGAGAAAAAGGATACGAAACGGCCGGCGGATCATTGTTCGTTCTGCGGGCTTTCGCGTTACGAGGTGGCTATGCTGTTCGACGGCGACAACGGAGCCCGCATCTGCGACCAGTGCATCGAGCGCGGGCATGCGCTGTTGGCCGAGAACCCCAAAAAGACGATGCGCAAGGCGCCTTCCATCCGCATGGAGGAGCTTCTGAAACCGATTCAGATCAAACAGTTTCTCGATCAGTATGTGATCGGGCAGGAGAGCGCCAAGCGGCATATATCGGTGGCGGTCTATAATCATTACAAGCGGTTGCTGCACGAGGAGAGCAACGACATGCAGATCGAGATCGACAAGTCGAATATTATGATGGTCGGGCAGACCGGTACCGGGAAGACGTTGTTGGCCCGGACGATCGCCAAATTGCTCAAAGTGCCGTTTACGATCGTCGATGCGACGGTGCTGACCGAGGCGGGATATGTCGGCGAAGACGTGGAGAGCATCCTGACGCGGTTGTTGCAGGTGGCCGACTACGACGTGGCGCTGGCCGAACGCGGGATCGTTTTCATCGACGAGATCGACAAGATCGCGCGCAAAGGGGATAACCCGTCCATCACGCGGGACGTGTCGGGCGAAGGCGTGCAGCAGGCGTTGCTGAAGATCCTCGAGGGTACGGTCGTGAACGTACCGCCTCAGGGGGGACGCAAGCATCCCGACCAGAAATTCATACAGGTCAATACGTCGAACATTCTGTTCATCTGCGGTGGAGCGTTCGACGGCATCGAGAAGAAAATCGCTCAGCGGCTCAATACGCAGGCGCTCGGTTACGGACAGCTTCACAGGGAACGGATCGATAAGAACAACCTGATGCGGTACGTCATGCCGCAGGATCTCAAATCGTTCGGACTGATCCCCGAACTGATCGGGCGTATTCCGGTGCTGACCTACCTCGAACCGCTCGACCGGGTTGCGCTGCGCTCGATTCTGACCGAGCCGAAAAACGCGATTACGCGCCAGTACGTCAAGCTGTTTGAAATGGACGGCATCAAACTGACGTTCGATGAGGACGCTCTCGATTACATTGTCGATAAGGCGATCGAGTACAAGCTCGGCGCGCGCGGCCTGCGGTCGATCTGCGAAGCGATCATGATGGACGGCATGTTCGACCTGCCGGGCCAGGAGGGACGCAAGTCGCTGCGCGTGACGGTTCCGTATGCGAAAAGCCGCCTCGAAAGCGACAAATTCCGGCAATTGAAGGCCGTTGGCTGACGCGCCTAATAATCTAACCGAAACCGAAATACAGTGCCGGCCGGCGACGGAAAGTTTCCGACGGTACGTATGATCCGATAAGGAGTGTGCAAGGACATGCTCCTTTTTTTTGTGCTCGTTTGTTGCTCGTCGGAAATTTGCTTTAGCTTTTAAAAGAACGGATATCCCGCGTTTTTATCCACGGGTCCGCTTCCGAAATAAACCGTCCTGAAAGAGATCTTCCCTTCGTCCGCCGTTTCGTCCGGCCGCGTTATCCGTTGAATGCGCGGCAAGGGGGCACCGGGAGGAAATACGGGCCGATCGAACGTTATCCGGATAATTACAACAATTTGCCTGGATCGGTCATGAAAATGCGTGTGGAGATTTTGTATTGCCGGCCGTCGTCGGTACGGTAGATCAGATCTACGTAACAAGCTTTGAAACCGGTTTCGGGCAACGGTACGTCGACCGTGTATTTTTCGCTTTCCGGTTCCGGCAGCGGAGCGGAATTCCATTCCGCTTTGCGAAAATCGCGGGTCGGCGAGACGGCGCTCCACAGCTCTGCGCCGACAAGATTTTCGCGGGACATCTCCAGCGCGATTTTCAGATTCTTGCCTCCGGTTTTCGCCTGCCATGCGCAGGTCGGGAAAAGATTATCCGACAACAGCGAAGCGAAAAAAGCATCCAGCGTCTGCATCGCTTCGGCTCCGCCGCCGAGGTTATGCCCGGCGTTCGGGATGTAATGCAGCCGGTTGATCCCCGGGATCGAGTCGATGTAGTTCTTGACGTTGTCGGCCACCCAAAATTCGTCGTTGGTTCCCATCAGCAGCAGTTTGGGCTGCGACAATTTGCGGCGGTAGCTGTACGGGTCGATCATCTCGACGATGGCGCGCCCCTTTTCCGAAGAGATCGATTGCAGGATGCCCAAGTCGCTGTAATCCTTGATTTGTTCGCTGTAAGCGCCGTACGCTTCCAGTTGGTAACGGATGCTTTTGGGCATGTTCAGGATGTCGATCACCATCGGCGCGGCTGCCGCCACGCGGCTATCCTGCGCCGCGGCGAGCCAGGTCGTCCAGCCCCGTTTCGACGCTCCGGCCACGACGAATCCTTCCACTTTGCGCTGCAATCGCTCGGCGCAGAATTCCGTCACGGCGTCCATCGCCCGCACGGCGCTTTTGGTCATCGGGAACAGCAGCGGCCAGGTGTAGTCGCCGTCCTGCTGGAAACGGTGCAACGTATAAGAGATCAGCGCGTCCTCCTTCAGGCTGTCGTACAGCGGTTGGTTCGGAACCTGCCTCAGGACGGCTGTGACGGCGCGGTTGTCCTGCGCTATTTTTCCCATCGGCGCGAGCAGGCCTTCCTGTATGCCTCCGTTCCAGTTCGGTTGTCCGTCCTTGACCGAGCCGCCGGTAATCATCAGCAGCGCGCCGGGATGCGTGATCCGATCCGGTACGATGACCGAAAGCTGGTGCGTCCAGGTGATGTCCTGCCATTTCTGCGAAGTCAACAGCAGGTGGTAGACGGTCGCATTGCCGTCGCGCACCGTTTCCCGGACTTCCCAACCGTAGGTCAGGTCGCCGTTGTGCAAATAGGATTCCAAAGCCGTCGAGGGCGTTACGGCAGGGTCTTCGGCACGCGCTCCGGCGGCGAAGACCGCAACGAACAAGATTCCCGGCAATATCCGTCGGAATAGCAATCTTAACATAGGTTATTAAATGATTATCGGATCAATCTCTTCGTCAGGGCTACTCCCACTCCAGCGTCTTTTTCAGCTCCTCGGCGCCGAATTTCGACGAATTGCCGAACCAGAGCACCTTCCCGCGCGCATCGAGCAAAACGCCGTACGGGACGAACTGCGCTCCGTAGGCGGTGAACGTCTTGTGTTCGTTGTCCACCGCGACGGCGAACGCATATCCTTTTCCGTCCATTACGCTTTGGATCTTATCTTTCGTTTCGCAGCCGATGACGACTACGTTCAGTTTTTTGCCGTAATTCCGCGCGAAGTCGTCCACGGTGGGCAGGCGCTTCATACTCAGGTCGCTGCGCGAGAAAAAGAACTCGATCAACGTGGGCTTTCCGCTTTGCAACTGGTTCTTGCTGATCCACTCGCTGAGTTTCAGTTCCGGAGCTTTTTCCCCGTTGATCAGTTGTTGCGCTTTGACTCCTGAAAAGGCCAGCAACAAAATGCCTGTTATAACGATGATCTTTTTCATGAGCACGACAATTAAACAAATATACGTATTCTTATTAATAAAACGAAAATCAGTATCAAAAGTTGCACCGATTTTAGCGACTGTATGTTTTTTGGACAGAAACTTTCCGGTAGATACTGGATTTTAAAGAATAAAATCCTAAATTTGTGAGATTCGGTTTGAATAATCCCCTTTATTGCATACGGCAGCTATTAACTTACTTAAAAATAAAAATCTGTATCATGAAAGTATCGCACATCGAACACCTCGGTATCGCAGTGAAAAGCTTGGATACCGCCATCCCGTATTGGGAAAAAATGCTCGGAACCAAATGCTATAACATCGAAGAGGTCGCCGACCAGAAAGTGAAAACCGCTTTCTTTAAAGTCGGAGACACGAAGATCGAGCTGCTCGAATCGACCTCTCCCGAAGGTTCGATCGGCAAGTTCATCGAAAAGAGGGGCGAAGGCGTACACCATGTGGCTTTTGCCGTCGACGGGATCGAAAACTGTCTGGCCGAATGCGAGGCGAACGGCATCCAACTGATCGACAAGGCTCCGCGCGGAGGCGCCGAAGGGCTTAGCATCGCGTTCCTGCACCCGAAGTCTACCGGCGGCGTGCTGACCGAACTGTGCGAAAACAAGAACAAATAATTCACCTGAAACCGTATATAACTGCAAAACCAAAATGAGCGACATTCAAGAGAAAGTCAAAGAATTGATGGGGTATCGCGAACAGGCGAGACTCGGAGGCGGTCAGAAAAGGATCGATTCACAACATAAAAAAGGGAAAAAAACGGCGCGCGAACGCATTAAGCTACTGCTCGACGAAGGTTCCTTCGAAGAGTTCGATATGTTCGTAAAGCACCGCTGCAATAATTTCGGCCTCGAGGAAGAGACCTATTTCGGCGACGGCGTCGTAACCGGCTACGGTACGATCAACGGCCGTCAGGTGTACGTGTTCTCGCAGGATTTCACCGTGTTCGGCGGTTCGCTGTCCGAAACCTTCGCCGCTAAGATCTGCAAAGTGATGGATATGGCGATGAAAAACGGGGCTCCGGTGATCGGAATCAACGATTCGGGCGGCGCACGTATCCAGGAGGGCGTGAACAGTTTGTCCGGTTATACCGAAATCTTCCAGCGCAACATCCTCGCTTCGGGCGTTATCCCGCAGATCTCGGCTATTTTCGGACCTTGCGCCGGCGGCGCGGTTTATTCGCCCGCGTTGACCGACTTCATCCTGATGAGCAAGGGCAGCAGCTATATGTTCGTTACCGGCCCGAAGGTCGTGAAGACCGTGACCGGCGAAGAGGTGACGCAGGAACAACTGGGCGGCGCTTCGATTCATGCGGCCAAGAGCGGCGTGGCCCATTTCGTTTCCGAAACCGAGGAAGAGGGGATCGAAATGCTGCGCAAGCTGCTGAGCTTCCTGCCGTCGAACAACATGGAGGACGCTCCGGTAGCCGCCTGCACCGATGCGATCGACCGGATGGAAGACGTGCTGAACGACATCATCCCGGACAACCCCAACAAGCCGTACAATGTGCTGGACGTGATCCATGCCGTAGTCGACGGCGGGGATTTCCTGGAGAGCCAGGCGAAATTCGCCCCGAACATCGTGACCGGTTTCGCCCGTTTCGGAGGCCAGAGCGTCGGGATCATCGCGAACCAGCCGAAGTTCCTGGCCGGGGTGCTCGATATCAACGCTTCGCGCAAGGCGGCCCGTTTCGTGCGCTTCTGCGATGCGTTCAATATTCCGATCGTGACGTTTGTCGACGTGCCGGGCTTCCTGCCGGGGACGGCCCAGGAGTACGGAGGAATCATTATCCACGGTGCGAAACTGCTGTTCGCTTACGGCGAGGCGACCGTTCCGAAAGTGACGGTAATCCTGCGCAAGGCCTACGGCGGAGCTTACTGCGTGATGAGTTCGAAACACCTGCGCGGCGATATCAACTATGCGTGGCCGACCGCAGAGATCGCCGTTATGGGGCCGAAAGGCGCTACCGAGGTGTTGTCGTCGAAAGAGATCGCTGCGATCGAGGACGAGCAGAAAAAAGCGGAATTCATAGCCCAGAAGGAGGAGGAGTACCGCGACAAGTTTGCCAATCCGTACGTGGCTGCCCGGTTCGGTTATATCGACGATATCATCGAGCCGCGTAACACCCGTTTCCGCATTGCGAGGGCGTTGCAGTCGTTGGCCAACAAGCGTCTGGCGAACCCGCCGAAGAAACATTCTAATATTCCGTTGTAGCGATGAAGGGATTTTTCAGCAGATTGTTTGCATCCAAAAAATCCGGATCTTCATCTTCCGAAAACGAAGTGGTTGCGGCGATTGCCGTCGCTCTCGAACTGTACGGCAGGGAGACCCGCACGGCTCCCGCTGCCGTTGTTCGGACGGCGAAAGCGGCTTCCGGATGGAATTGCAAAAGTTACGGGATGACCCGCCTGCCGCAGCGCAACCGCCGCTGGTAGGGAATGATTGCAGGGCGCCGCGGCCGGTCCGGTTTCCGGGGAGTCGGGACGCCCGTTCATACAAACGACAGATCGAATCATCATGAAGGAATATAAACTGAATATTAACGGAAACGATTACCAGGTCGCCGTCAACGACCTGAACGGAAACCGCGCTGACGTGACGGTGAACGGAACGAACTATACGGTGACGCTCGACCAGGAAAAAGCCGTCGCTGCGAAACCGGTCGCTGCCGCCGCGCCCGCTCCGGCACAGCCGGCGCCTGCCGCAGCCGCGAAACCCGCCGCCGGCGGAGGCGCTGTCAAGAGCCCGCTGCCGGGCGTGATCCTCGACATCAAGGTTGCGGTCGGCGATGCGGTCAAAGTCGGACAGCGTCTGATGGTGCTCGAAGCGATGAAGATGGAAAACAACGTCGATTCGGACAAGGAAGGTACTGTTGCGGAGATTCGCGTCGGCACAGGAGATTCCGTGCTCGAAGGAGACGTATTGATCGTTATCGAATAGGCATCCGGTCTGGCAGGTTGCTGCCGGGGCGCTGTCGCAAAACATTTCGGCTATGTATAAGATCAACCGTTGGGGTGCCGCGTTCCTGCTGTTGGCGGGGATGGCTTGTTGGGTTTGTTCCCCGCTTGGCGCGCGCGCGCCGGAAAAGATGCGGGCGAATTCCGGGCAAATCGGGCAGTTTTCCCGCGAGGGCGAATACGTCAAGGATTATTTCGTCATCAAGAAGGGGCGTACGTTCCATCTGTTCTACAACGTGGGCGTGGCCAACGATACGCAGGACTGGCAGGAACCGGACAGCGAGAAGGCGTTCGGACATGCCACTTCGACCGATCTGGTGCATTGGGAGCATCACCCGCGCGTCATCCGGGTCGTTCCCGGTACGTGGGAGGGGCAGGTCGTATCCGCTCCGTCCATCGTGAAGCACAAGGGAACGTACTACATGGTTTATACCGGGTTCGACGACCGTTGGCTGGGCAAGCAAACCGTCGGTCTGGCTACCAGCAAGGATCTGTTCGACTGGAAACGTTGTCCGGAAAATCCGGTCTATACGGCGCCGGAGTGGGCGATGCGCAATCCGACCGGTTGGGAGGATTGCCGGGATTCGCACATCCTGCGATATGGCGGGCAGTTCCTGATGTTTTCGATGGTCACTACCGCCGACGGCAAAGGCGCGATCGCGCTCGCTTCGTCGGACGATGCGATCCGTTGGAAAGATCTCGGGCCGGCGCTGATTACGTTTACGACGCCCGAAAGTCCGCGGGTTTTCGAGCATGATGGCACATATTATATGTTCGCTACCAGCGGACACGGGAAAGTGCTCTGCAAGACCAAAGACCCGATGTCGAACCGCTGGAAGAGGTGCCGTTCGACTGCCGCCGGACGGATTGTGGTCGGGCTGGGAGATCGTCGAAGATAAAGGCCGTCTGATTTTTTCTGCTTTCAAGTGGGAAATGAACGGCAATTTTATCCGTTTCTGGGAAGTCGAGTGGGACGGCGAAACGCCGGTTATCCGCTACTGACCGTTTTCGGAACCGGTTTGAATGACTTAAATTAACCAAGCATTAAAACGCTTCTTTATGAAAAAACTTTTTATCGGCCTGGTTGCCGCGGCGCTGTTCGCCGTAAACGGAACACGGGCGCAGAACCACCCGATCGAGATACTGCCGAAGCCGGTCAAGATCGTCGCTTTCCAGAACGCAGCCGTATTGAGCAGGGGAGACTTCGGTTTATCTCGATCCGAAAGCGAACCTGAATCAGGATTACGTGACCGGGGTGCTGAAAGAGGCCGGGATCGATCCGGTCTATACGACCAAAGCCAAGAAAGCCAAACTGGCGTTTAAACTCAATGCCGTGCCGTCGAATAACAACGACGAGGCGTATCGCCTGGCCGTGATGTCCCCGGACAGCAAAAGCAGATCGTGGCTACGGCCGACGCCCGTGCGGGGTTGCTCTATGCGTTGCAGACGCTGCGCCAGATGACCACGCCGCAGAACGGCCTGGTGACGATACCGGCCTGCGTGATTACCGATGCGCCGGCTTTCCCGTGGCGCGCTTACATGCAGGACGAAAGCCGTCATTTCCAGGGCGCTGAAACGGTCAAGAATCTGCTGGACGAGATGGCCCGGTTGAAAATGAATACGTTCCATTGGCATCTGGTAGACGATCAGGGTGGCGTATCGAGATCAAAATATCCGAAGTTGACCGAACTCGGTTCGAAACGCGATTTCGACCACATGAACGTTACGTCGGAAGAGTGGGACGAGTTGTTCCCCGAAACGCGCTTATTATACGCAGGACGAGATCCGCGACATTGTGAAGTATGCCGACGACCGGGGGATCAAGGTGATTCCCGAGATCGAGGTGCCGGGGCACGCTTCCGCTTCGATCTATGCCTATCCGTGGATCGGCGCCACGAGCCGCAGGGAAGGGAAAGCCGTCGTAGGCGATCTGTACGACGTGACCGACCCGAAGGTCGAGGAGTTCCTGCACGATATTCTCGATGAAGTGGTGGCGCTGTTCCCGTCGAAGATCGTGCATATCGGCGGCGACGAAGCGAATTACACGCACTGGCAGAATTCGGAGGAGATCCAGGCTTTCATGAAGGCCAACGGCCTGCCGACCTGCTCCGATTTGCAGGTATGGGCGATCAACCGGATGTCGAAATACCTCGCCTCGAAAGGGTGTCGGATGATCGGCTGGAACGAGATTACCGGCGACAATGTTCGCGGCGAAGCGCACGTACAGGCCAGCCAATCCGAGAGATTGGCTCCCGGTACGATCGTGCAGTTCTGGGACGGGGATATCAGTCTGGTGAACAAAAGCGATCGAGAAAGGGTACGACGTGGTCAATTCGAACCGTTTCTTCACTTACCTGGATTATCCGTACGAAGTGACCCCGTTCGAAAAGGCTTATTCGTTCAACCCGATTCCGGACGGCCTGGCCGATGCCGATAAAGAGAAAATTCTGGGAACCGGCTGCCAGATGTGGGGCGAATTCACGCCGAATCTCGACCGGCTTTATTATCAGATTTTCCCGCGTATCGCGGCTTATGCCGAGTGCGGCTGGACGCCTGCGGACAAGAAATACTACGAAGATTTCCGCAAGCGGCTGAAAAAGATCGAGAATATCTGGAAAGAAAAGGTTATCTGAAAACCCAATTGGATAAATATTGATTTTCCTCCGATCCGTTTTCGTTCGTAGCGGAACGCGCGGGTCGGACGTAAAAAAGAGTCCGGGAAAACGGAGACGATTTCGTCATACCGTTTTCCCGGACTCTTTTGGGGCGTTCCGGAAGCGGCGCTTATCCGAGTTCGACGGTTTTCGTGATTCCTATTTCGTCGGTGAAGTTCCGGTCGTGGGAGATAACGAGCAGGGTGCCCCGATAATCGCCTATCGTATCGGCGAGCACGGCGAGGCTCGACAGGTCGAGATTATTGGTCGGTTCGTCGAGAATAAATAGATCGGGAACATGGTTCGAGATCATCAGGCAGCACAGGCAGAGCCGCATCTTTTCGCCGCCGCTCAGCGCGTTGCAGTTTGTGTCCCACGTGTCTGCGGCGAATAGGGCCCGCTTGAGCCGCATCTTGATCTCGTGGTCGCAAAGGTTGCTGCGGTTGTATTTTTGCGCCAGTTCCAGTACCGTCTGCGGAGTGTCGACCAGACTGTATTCCTGGTCGAGGCAGACGTACGAGAAGTCGGTTCTGCGGATTTCGCCCGCTGTCGGGAACAGTTCTCCTGTCAGTAGCCTGACGAGAGTCGTTTTGCCGCTGCCGTTGTTGCCGGTAAGACGTATCCGTTCGCCGCTGCGGATCTCCAGGTCGAGCGGAATTCTCCACAACGGGCGCTCCCGGTCGTAACCGAAGTTCACTCCGTCCGCAGCGATCAGCAGTTTCCCGTTATGCAGCAGCGCATCGTCGAAATCGATTTTGAACCGGCACGCCGTTCCGCGCTGTCGCCGCAGATCGTTCAGCCGCTTTTCGTTCAGGCCGACGATGTCCGGAATGTTTTTCCCGGAGTTTCGAAATCGTTGTTTCACCGCGGTCTTTCGCCCCTTTGCGCAGGATGCGGGGAAGCCGGTCTTTGTTCCGTTCTCCTTGGCTGAACCTTTTCTGCTGTCGTTCCGCGATTTCTTGCGCTTTTTTACGGGCCAGCCGCAGCGCGGCCTGTTCCGAATCGATCCGCTGCTCCAGGGCGCTGTCTTCGATTCGTTTTTGTTCCCGGTAGAAATTGTAGTTTCCTCCGTATGTTTTGAGCCCTTTCTTGGAGAGTTCGCAGGTGCGGTCGAGCAGATTGAGCAAGTAGGTATCGTGACTGACTACGATCAACGTAGCCTTGCAGGTGCGGATGTAGTCGTAAAGCCGGTCGCGGCCCGTGCGGTCGAGGTGGTTCGTGGGTTCGTCGAGCAGTACGATGGCCGGTCGGTGGATCGTCAGTCCAGCCAGAGAAAGTCTCGTTTTCTCCCCGCCGCTCAGCGAATCGGTCGATGCGGTTAGTTCTACGTGCGGCAGGCCCCAAGCGTCGAGAGCGGAACGACAGCGGGATTCGATGTCCCAGTCGTCCGCCAGCGTGTCGTAGTGATCCGGGTGGCGCTGCCGTCGCAGATGGCGCGCAGTGCGTCGAGTTTCTCCGCGACGCCCAATGTCCGGCCGACCGATTCGCTCCGGATGTCCGTTTGCTGGGGAACGTAATAAGGGGAGACGGAACGGCCGATGCTTCCGCAGGAAGGAGCCAGTTCTCCGGCGATCAACCTTAGCAAGGTCGATTTTCCGGTTCCGTTATTTCCGACGATCGAGATTTTCTCGCCCGGAAGTACCGATAGGTTGACCGGTTCGAAAAGAGGTTGCCGGTTGGTATAGCGGTAATTTACACCGCTTAGGATAATACTCATCAAAGTACGATTAATAGGGGTCTTGCATGAGACCGGGTTGATAAACCGAAAAATGTTAGTTGCTTCGAGGCGTCGGTTTAACAGTACCGACTATCAATCGTTTATTCTCATCGGAGTATTTTTTGATTCGGGTGCAAATCTAAGCATTAAAATCCGGTTAACCTAACCGGGCGCGGAATTTCAACGGAATGGATTTTTAGATGATTGCTCCTCGGGTGGTCGTTTAAGCGCGGCGAATAAATAAAAAAGAGGATGACCGAAGTCATCCTCTCCGTCCCGGAAGACCCGGTCTTATTCCATGTAGAATACCTCTTTCAGCGGAATCGAAACCGGCGAGTTGTCCGGATTCACGTCCATGATGTCGGCCATGTAGTCCCACCATTTTTTTACGATCGGATTCGTGCCGAGATCCTGCGAACCGCTCTCGCCTCCCTGTTCCTGAACGGCGAACAGCAGGTTCGTCTCCTTGTCCCAGAAGATGTAGTAGTCGCTTACGCCGGTTTCTTTCAGCAGTTTGACCAGTTCGGGCCAGATCGCGCGGTGGCGTTTTTCGTACTCTACCTCGCAACCGGGTTTGAGTTTCATTTTAAATGCGCATTTCATAATATTGAAGTTTTATTGGTTAAGAATTCCGGAACCGACTCCGGTTCCGGAATTCGAATTAGGTGTTATGAGTCGGGAACGGTTTAATTTCAGAAAACCTTGTTAAGCAACGGCTCTGCGAATGCGGCGAATACCAGAACGACCAGGCCGATCACCAATACGCTGATGGTTTTCGAGTTGCAACCCTTCCACTCTTTGAGAATAATTCCCCAGACGTTGCTGAATACGACGTTGAGAGCCATTAGGATACAGAACGACAATGTGGTGAGGGCTTCTGAAGAGGTGAGGAAACCTTTACCGATCGACAGCCCGAAAAACTGGCTGTACCAAAGAGCTCCGGCCAAAAGGCAGAACAAAGCGTTGTTCGCCCATACATCGGTTTTTTTAAATCGCCCCATGTCTTGTTTTTGGTTTTGGTAGAAACAGTAGATAGCGTTTGTAATGAAACCGCCTAGTGTTACGAGGAACGTTGCAGGCAGGGTCTTGAACATCTCTGCCGTTTCAGGGAACGAAATGTCTTTGCCAAATGCTAATCCGACGTTGAAGCACCCGCTCATAAAACCGGCCAGCAGTGCGATGGTGATCCCTTTGGGAAAGTTGAAATCTTTAACGGCGGCTTTTTTCTCTTCTTCGGAGAGAGAAGCCGACTTCATCGAGCCGGCGATACCGATGATGGCGATACCGATCAAAGTGATTACGACCCCGGCGATAACCGATGCAGTGAGTTTAGACAACGCGTCGAGTTCGGGGAAGAACATATTAAGCAGTACCGGGGCCATGATCGTTCCGAGGCCGGCGCAGGTTCCGAGCGCAATACTTTTTGTCCCAGGGCTACGCCGAGATAGCGCATGGAAAGCCCGAACGTAAGCCCGCCTACCCCCACAGAACTCCGAAGAAGATGGTCATCCAAATATTGAATGAGTTGTCGCTGGTGAACAAATCGAACAGGCTGTGCCCTGCGGGAACGGCGAGCAATGCGCCGAGTAACGGTAGGATGAGCCAGGCAAATACTCCCTGAACGATCCAGTAGGACTCCCAACTCCAATTTTGATCTTGTTGATCGGCACATAACAAATTCGACTGCCCGAAACTGCCTATCGCGATGATAAGTAAACCCAGTAAAATTTCCATATGAATCAGTAGTTTTTAACAAGCTATCCGCACATGTCGTTTTCGGGAGAAAAACACATGCACGGACAGCTCCAGCTTGGTTAATATCGGATATTATCTCTTAGAGGTAATTTCCTTTTCGTATTTTTCGATTTCCGTGATGTAGTCTTCGGCAACGGGAACGTTGTTTTTGTAGCAGAAGTAGTCGTACACGGCAGCCCACGGCATACTCTTGGCTTCTTCGAGCACAGCCATGCGCTGGAACAACTGGCCGTTCGCTTCATACTGGCGCAGTTTGCTGATCGGGGTCAGCAGTGCCTGCAGGAACGCTTTCTGCGTAGCGCGGCTACCTACCACGTATGCGCCGATCCGGTTGATCGAAGCGTCGAAGTAGTCGAGACCGATATTGGTCTTGTTCAGTGCGTTGGCCCATACGATTTCCTGTGCCAGCAATTGTACGCTGTCGTTCAGGATAACCACGTGGTCGCTGTCCCAACGTACCGGACGGCTTACGTGCAGCATGATTTCCGGCGTGAAGAGCAGCAGCGACGAGATCTTGTCGTAAGTCTCTTCGGTCGGGTGGAAGTGACCCATGTCGAGCGTGCACATGATGCCGTTCTGTACGGCGTAACCCATGTAGAACTCGTGCGAACCTACCGTGTAGCTTTCGAGGCCCACGCCGAATACTTTGCTCTCGACGGCGTCTTTCACGTTTGCGAATTTGTGGGCGAAGATCTGATCGAGCGAGTCTTTCAGCAGCGAACGGTACAGGTAGCGATCGACGGTCATATCTTTCGAACCGTCGTGGATCCACAGGTTGTGGCAGGCTTTGTCGCCGAGCTGTTTACCCATTTCGTCGGCGATCTTACGGCTGCGGATGGTGTGTTCGATCCAGAAGTCGCGGATGCCTTTGTCGCGGTTCGACAACGACTGGTCGCCGCTCTTCGGGTGCGAGAAGCTGGTGCTGTTGAAGTCCAGTTTCATGTTGTTGGCTTTCGCCCAGTCGATCCAACTCTGGAAGTGTTTCGGTTCGATCTGATCGCGGTCTACCTTTGACCGCCGAAGTCGCCGTAGATGGCGTGGATGTTCAGACGGTGATTACCCGGCAGCAGGCTTTTCACCTTTTCGATGTCTTTGCGCACTTCTTCGATGTTGCGGGCTTTGCCGGGATAGTTGCCGGTAGCCTGAATACCGCCCGAAAGCTGGCCGTCCGGGTTTTCGAAACCGGTTACGTCGTCCGTCTGCCAGCAGTGCAGCGACAGGGATACTTTGGCGATCTGTTCCAGTACGGCGTCGGTATCGACACCGATTTCGGCATAGCGTGCTTTGGCGGCCTCGTAGGCTTGCTGGATTTTTGCGTCTTTCATGGTTTTTGTTTTAAGTTAAAGAGTATTGAATGATTGTTGTTTTCTGTCGTTACCGAATCCGGCGGAACGGAATTATTTGATCAGCGATTTGATGCGTTCGTAAGCGGCGTTCCATGCGTCGGTATCTTCCGGCGTGAACGTTTCGATCTCGATGGCTTCGCCGATCATGTCGCGCATCTCCTGCAGCGAATTGACGCAACCTGCGGCGCGCGCCTGCAGCATGATGTTGCCGATGGCCGTGCCTTCCGACGGGCCGGCGACGACGGTTACGCCGGTTGCGTTGGCCGTGAACTGGTTTAGCAGGCGGTTCTTTGCGCCCCCGCCGATAATGTGCAGCCGTTCGATCGGGAACGGAGCCAGCGAACGGAACTTATCGAGCACGTTCTTGTATTTCAGCGCGAGGCTTTCGAAGATGCAGCGGATCAGTTCGAGTGGTTGCGCGGAACTTTCTGGCCGGTTCTGAGGCAGAAGTCCTTGATCGCCTTGATCATGCTGGGAGGATTGGCGAACGATTCGTCGTCCGGGTCGATGAACGACTGGAACGGAGCGGCGTCGCGCGCCATTTTGACGATTTCGGGGTAAGTGTATTCGATCGCTTCCTTACGCCACTCTTTGATGCACTGTTCGAGAATCCACATGCCGGTGATGTTCTTCAGCAGTCGGGTAGTGCCTTCGACGCCGCCTTCGTTGGTGATGTTCAGGCGCGAAGTTTCTTCGGTGATGATCGGGTCTTTGACTTCGATCCCCATCAACGACCAGGTGCCGGAGCTCAGATAAGCGAATTTTTCGTTTTTGGCCGGAACGGCTGCCACGGCCGATGCGGTGTCATGACCGGCAACGGCTACCACCGGCAGTTTGCCCAGTCCGGTTTCTGCGGCCAGCGCATCGGTCAGCGTACCGATCACGTAACCCGGCATCACGATGTCGCCGAACAGGTTGGCCTTCACGCCCATTTTTTCGAGCAGGCAGGTTTCGAACTTCTTGGTGCGCGGGTTCAGTATCTGCGACGTGGATGCGATCGTATATTCGACCACTTTCTTGCCGGTCAGCATGTAGCTCAGCGCGTCCGGAATGAACAGCGCTTCTTTCGCGGCGTTCAGCAGCGACGAGTTGTCGCGCTTCATCGCGTAGAGCTGGTACAGGCTGTTGAAGTTCATGATCTGGATGCCGGTGATATCGTATACCTCTTTGCGGGGCAATACTTTCTCGAAATATTCTTCCGGCGCTCCTGCCGTGTGCTGGTCGCGGTAAGCGTGCGGAATACCCAGAATCTGACCGTCTTCGCCGAGGAATACGAAATCGACGCCCCAGGTGTCGATGCCGATCGAGGTGATCTCCACGTCTTCCTTGGCGGCGGCGATCATGCCGGCCTTCAGGTGTTCGTACAGCGAGAAGATGTTCCAGTAAGCGTGTCCGTTCAGTTCGAGGATCTGGTTCGGGAAGCGGGTCAGTTCCTTCATCTGGAGTTTGCCTTCGTTCAGCGTCCCCAGGATGGTACGGCCGCTGGTTGCTCCAAGGTCGAACGCCAGAAATGAAATTTGTTTCATCGGTTTTCGGTTTTTAAGTTTATTTAATTTGTTTGGCTTAATAAGCTCGTCCGAACAGCCGTCGCAAATCAAATTTCCGAAAACCGAACACGCTGAGATCGTTTTTCGGAGTTTGCAGATTGTGCGGGGAATCCCCGCGTCCTCGTTGCTCCGGCTTTTCGCGCCGTCCCGACCGTCCCGGTTTTCAGCCCCGGTTGCTCGTTCCGTCTGCGATACGATTTCTTTCGTGTCTCTCTGTCGCGTTGCCTCTTTGTAACCTCCATGTCTTTCGGCGCGCCGTCGTTTTCCGCCGCATGTCCGAAAGCTGCATCCGTATCTTATTGTCCGGCTGTTGCCGACGGATGCCGTGTTTTTGTGAAAGCAAATGTACCTAAAACAAGGGATATGCCTGTGAAAATAATGATATAAAAAATATTTTTTGATACCCTTATTTTCACAGGCTGCCTCCCTGGCGGCCGAATCGCTTCCCGCGGTTCGTTATTTTACCACTTTCACGCCTTTCGGGACTTCGATCTTCGATTTGATCTTCCCGTCGGCCTGTTTCTCATGACGTACCTTGATCACTCCGTACGGCGTCGGAATGGTTCCTTCGACCCATTCGAGACCGCCGAGGTTCGGTTCGATCTTCACGGCTTTGCAACCCGGTTCGACGATCTTCACGCCGAGCACGTATTCGCTGAGCCATGCCGTCGGCCCCGATGCCCATCCGTGCGCCAGGCTGTGACGGTAGCCTTTGTAGCAGTAGTCGCCGTAAGTGCGGTGAACGTCCACTTTACCGGCCGGGATCAGCTCGTCGATCCGTGCGGCGTTTTTCTTCCAGTTGATGTCGAAGTCTTCCCAGAAAGTCGTAGCGCCGAGGTCGAGCATACCGCCCCAGTAGTCCTTCATGTTCTGGATCGCATCGGTATAGTCTCCGGCCAGGGCTTGGGCCTTCAGCATGTAATAGCCGTAGAAGGTCGAGAAACCGTGGGCGCCGCCCACTTCGAGCACTTCCTTGTTGGCCGTTTCGGCCGGAACGATGCCGGCCAGGGCGATCAGTGCGGCGGACTGTTTCGACGTTTTGTAGTCGGGCGTTACTTTTTTCATCCGGTCGGCGGTTGCGGTGCATTGTGCGGCCAGTTCTTTGTCGCCCAATGCGTTCAGCATTTCGGCTCCGGCCTCGAAAGTCATCAGCATCAGCGCGTGCAGGCCGGCGTTGACGGCCAACGTGTCTTCGCTGGTCGGCCAGTCGAGGAAGCGTCCGCCGCCGTCGAGGTGTTCACGGCCTTCGGCGTCCACCTTGCTCATCAGGATCTTCATCAGGTCGCTGAGGTATTGTTGCTGCTGTTTCAGGTAATTCAGGTCGCCGCGGTACATGTAGTAGTCGCGGTGGATCAGCACCCACCACAGCGAATAGGAGCACATGCCGTTCATCCAGCCCGGCAGCGGGGTTTCGTCGCGGGCGAAGTCCAGGCCGCGCGAAAGCGCCTCGTTGTCGCCGAATACGGCCAGCGCGGTACGCACTTCGGGATGCAGGTCGCCGAGCCATACCAGGCGGTCGCGCTTCGGGGCCTCTACGAGATATTCCTGCAGGTTCAGGTGCAGCGTGTAGGCGCCGGTCGCCCAGATGCTGTCCACGCGCGGATCGTTCGAACGGAACGAGCCGAGGTACGGGATGTCGCGGTATAACAGGCTGGCGCGGATCTCCTTGATCGGCAGTTCGACGTCGTCTTCGAGCATGTCGATCCGGACGAAACGGAAGCCGGAGTTCCCGACTTCGCAGACGCCCAGCCACGGCAGTTCGATCGTGTAGTCGCGCATCGCGTGGTCGTTCGTCGCGCCGTTTTCCTTCGTGATCTCGCACATCGCTTCGCCGACCGATTCGCCGAGGCGCACGCGTACCTTGACGGGTTTGGTCGATGCGCGAATGCAGGTTACGAACTGCAGTCCCCCGTGGATTTCACGGCCGAAATCCAGCAGGATCGACGGACGCTTACCCTCTTTGGATACGAAAACGGTTTTCGGAGTATTGGCCGTCGTAGCCTGCCCGTTGCCTTGCAACAACAGGTTCTCGGAGCCGGTGATCAGGTCGCCGTTCTGCGTCCACATCACGCGCACGGGCGAAATATACGCACGCGTACGGGTATCGAATTGTGTCTTTTCGGCCACTTCTTTCGGGAATACGGGGGGCAGGTTGCCCTTGCCCATCGGTTGCGCCTGAAGCGAAGCGGTATACACGAGGAATGCACAGATAAAAAGTTTTTTCATTTCGGTTGTTTGTGTTTGGTTTGATTAAGTTATTTAGTGTTCAGAATATATGCGTTTTTTCCGGAACCCTGATCCGCGATCTTTATAAAATTTCCTTCGCGGACGGTCTGTCCTGCAGGCTTCCCGTTGACGGTCACGTCGTAATTTTTGGTGCCGGCGGGCAGCGGCAGGTAGACATCGGCTTTCACGTTGGCCGGTACGACGGTCGTCAGCGTGAAACGGTCGGGCGTGTTTTCGAACGCCGTTTCCACGTCGCCCCGTATCGTGGGTATCCGCAGCGAGGCTTTTTCGAGTCCGGCCGGCTGCGGGCGGATTTCGATGCGCGAAAAACCCGGTTCGGTCGGTACGACGCCCATCAGCCTGCGCGGGATGATGTTGGCCGGGGCCGCGCCCCAAGCGTGGTTCCAGTCCTGATTCGGTTTGTATTTGTCGTCCCAGGCTTCCAGCGAAATGGTCGAGCCGACGCGGATCATGTTGTACCAACTGCGTTCGGCGTCCGACGTGAGCAGTTGCAGCGCGTAGTCGGCTTCTCCGGCTTCGTACAGCGCATCCATCAGGAATTGCGAGCCGTAGACGCTGCAGGCCATGCCCCGCGTCTTAACGAAATCCGCAACGGCCTGCGTCCGTTTTGCGTCGGCGAGTCCGAAGCAGAGCGGGAACATGTTGGCGTGCAGCGAGCAGTGGTCGGTGCCGATGCCGTCGCGGTAAGCGCCGGTTTTTTTATTGAACAGTTGTTTGTTGAAATTGTCCGCCAGACGGCCGGCCGCCCGGGCGTATGCGGCGGAATCTTCCGACTCTCCGGCGGCTCCGGCCATGCGGGCCATCAGTTCCAGCGCGCAGTAGTGGTAAGCGTTGACCACCGTGTTGACGTCGCGGAATACGAAACCGTCGGTTTCGCCCCCTTCCGCCTTGCCGAGTCCCAGGATCCCCGTGTGTGGCCAGTCGACGATATTTTTCAACGTTTGTCCCCGCAGGTTGATCGACGCGTACAGTTCGGGCGTCAGTTTCTCCGGCGTGAGGCTGACGAATCCGTCCATGCCGGACAGTGCGGTCAGCGTCTTGTTTTTCAGCGTCTCGTAATGCGTTTTTACGGCCCGCAGGTCGCCGGTGTACAGGTAGTCGTACCAGGCGATCAGCACCGATTGCAGGATCCATTCGGTCGGCCAAGTGGCGTTCCCGAGCAGGTATTCGTGGCTGCGCCGCGCCATCGTGTATTCGCGGTCGACGCAGTAGTGCGATAGTTGGTTGATCAGCGCATCGGCTTCGTAAGGGATGCGTTCGCGGTCGCCGTCCACATATAATCCGGCGAAAGAGGTCGCTTTGATCGAGTATTTGCACAGTTCCCATACCTGGTTCAGCGTCGTGTCGGAACTGGCGAATTCCGCCGCGAGATCGTCGAACGGGTAGTTTACGACCTGCCGGCTGATGATACCCGTGCCGTTGCCGATCGCATCGCCTTCGATCTCGCAGTAGCGGAACGGATAGACTTCCCCGATATAGTCCGGCATCCGAACGGCCTGAGGGCCGGTGTTGCGCGCGTCCGCCGGTATTTTTACGGTGTAAGTGCGTATGCCCGGCAGCAGTGCGAGGCGCTGGCTCAGGAAACGGCGGGAGCCTCCTGGAGCCGGGTCGATGCGTCCGTCTTTCAGGCATTCGCCGAGGCGGACGGTCACCGTGTCGCCGCCGGCGTGCGAGCAAAGCGTCAGCCGGAGCTGTCCGAACGCGTCGTAACCGAAGTCGGCGAAAACGAGCCGATCGGAGAGTTTTTGGGTCGTTTTCGGTAAGCCGTTGTCCGTTTTTTCGAGCGGGTAGGCCGGCGTGGCGTATTCGGTCAGCGAATCTGCCGTGCGGAACGCCTTGACGGCCGACCACGGCTGCGGATCGCCGTTGTTGAAAGTCATCACTTTCCAGTAGTAGATTTTGCCGGGCTCCAGTGCCTTGCCGGCATACGGGACGGCTACGCTGCGGTCTCCCGGAATTACGCCGCTGTCCCACAGGTCGGCCGAGTCGGTTGCGAGCGTTCCGGGCGACGAAGCCAGCAGGATGCGGCAAGCGGTCTGCATTACGTCGCTGCGCGAATCGTTGACCTGCCAGCCGAACGACGGCCGCCGGCTGCCGATCGTAACGAACCGGGCCGGTTCGACGATCTTGTCCGCCTGTTCCAGCGTCACTTGCGACGGATAACCGCCGATCCAGACCCGGTCGGTATGTTCCGCGAGGTCGGTCGTTAGCCGCGAAGGGGCTTCTCCCCGCAACGATAGGCACAACAATACGCCGACACACAGCGCCGGGACCGGCAACAGGATCTTTTTCATGATACGAAGTCTGGATGAAATGTCACAATTCACAATGTACAAAATAAACAATCATTACAGAACCGTACTTTGTTGACAAACGAAGATGGTACATATACTCAGCGTGGTAATGATGTGATTCGCCAGACTCCGTTCAAACGTTTCGGTAAAGCAGAGGAACTGTGTGGAACCATCCAGTATCTCATCAGCGATGCCAGCAGCTTTGTAACCGGTACAGTAGCCGTAGTAGATGGTGGCTTCAATGCATTTGCCATGTAACAAGTCTTTAGTCTTTAATTCTCAATTTTTTTATTTGATATGATTTTATGTGAGCAAACATGGCGCTGGTACGGACCGAATGATCCCGTATCATTGTGGGATATCAAACAAGCCGG